>ENA-OQKO01000004-OQKO01000004.1-human-gut-metagenome-genome-assembly--contig:-NODE-4-length-267602-cov-9.713386_pt1 | contig 267602 bp, 189 predicted proteins | sample MGYA00242777_ERZ504796 | MGnify/ENA primary metagenome ERZ504796 (study PRJEB26092, sample SAMD00036404) | human gut metagenome | host: Homo sapiens | study: EMG produced TPA metagenomics assembly of... | reverse complement strand
ACAATTATGACGCAATATACGAGGAATATAGCCGCGTATTACCAAATTAGTGAAAAAAGAGTCGCATAGAGAAAAAAAACATTTAAATATAAAAAAAGGAGATGTGCCTTAGTTTTGACACATCTCCTTTCTTTATTTTTTATTCTGAAACTTACGCTTCTGCGCTTTCAGCGGGGATTACAGATACATAACGTCTGTCTTCCTTGGTTACTTTGAACTGTACAGTTCCGTCTACTAAAGCGAAAAGAGTGTGGTCTTTACCCATACCGATGTTGTTACCCGGGTGGAATTCAGTACCTCTTTGACGAACGATGATGTTACCAGCTTTGCAAACTTCGCCACCAAATATCTTAACGCCTAATCTCTTGCTCTGTGATTCGCGGCCGTTCTTAGAACTACCGACACCTTTTTTATGTGCCATTTCTTCTTACTGTTTTAAATTGATTAAGCTACTACTTCTGTGATTGTTAACTCTGTGAATTGTTGACGGTGACCGTTCAACTTGCGATGACCTTTTCTTCTTTTCTTGTGGAAAATGAGAACTTTGTCACCTTTTACCAGGCTTGATACAATCTGGCAAACTACTTTTGCACCTTCTACGGTGGGAGCACCTACGGTGATAGCACCTTCTTTGTCTACCAAAAGAACTTTGTCAAATTCTACTGTTGTACCGTTTTCTGCATTCTGGATGTGGTGTACAAACAGCTTTTTGCCAGCTTCTGCTTTAAATTGCTGACCGTTGATTTCTACAATTGCGTACATTTCTTATATATAATGTATAAGTTAGCTCCGTCGGGTGGTCTCTAATCACTTAGAAAGCACTTTGTCGAACCCGGTGCGGAATAATCGGGCACAAAAGTACTTCTTTTATTTGGAACAGACAAACGTTTCTTCCTCTTTTTTTGAGGAATAGATTTAGGAAATCTGTCAGGAAGGGATTCTTGCAAGTCTGCTTCATACCAACTCCGTGTCAAGGCCGTACCAACTCCGTATCAAGTCCAAGCGTATAGATACGGAGAAGACACGGAGTAAATAAGACTCAGATATAATGAATATACGGGACCTATTCATAAAGCCTTGAGTACTGAACCAAGCAAACTTATAAGAGGGAATAAAACATTAAGTTCATTTTCTTTTTTTTTAGAATATTCTTCCTTGCATGATTTATAATGTCTATCTTTGCACTCGGATTTAAGAATCCGGCTTTCGGGTGCTTCGTGATATATCTTATCAAACGAGGTGAAAAGGGAATCAGGTGAAACTCCTGAACAGACCCACTGCTGTGAGCTTCATTAAACTTTTCGGATAAATTCTACACTTGTCCACTGTCCGTATAGGATGGGAAGGACTTCCGGAGAGGAAGCGAGTCAGAAGACCTGCCTGCAAAGTCTGCAATCTACAGTTTCGGGGGAAAAGGAACTTAAGAGATTCACATTGCTTCAACTCATATTGTTATAGATATGAGAGGTCATTGCTCTGACTTCGTACCTCGAAACATAACGGAAAATAATTGTGTGTATGCAGAAGAAACGCATTTTGAGGTTATGTTGTGCAGTGCTAATGGTATCATTATCCGCCTGCGAATATGAGGATGATTTTCCTGCCGGAGTGGGCGAGGGTAATATCGAAGCTATTGTTTTGAACGAGGGAAGAATAGGTACGAATATGGGAGCTATATCTGTATTGTACCGTAACGGGATGGTGAGTCCCGATGTCTTTCGTGTTGTGAATAACCGACCGTTAGGGGATGTAGCACAATCTATTACGATGATTAATGGGAAGTACTTCATCGCTTTGAACAATTCTAAGAAAATCGAGATTGTGAATTCCAAGACTTTCGAATCCGAAGGTACGATACTTTATACACAGGCAGGATTACCACGTCAGATTGTGGCTATATCGGATACTACTGCTATCGTTTCCGATCTTTTAAGTAACAATGTCTCCGGTGTTGATTTGCCCAGCCAGCTGGTACGGATTCGTACCGTGCCTCCTTATGGTACTCCCTTGGAATATATCGTTATCAGAAAATGGGTAGAATATATGGAAGTGTCTGAACATAAACTTTTGGGTATTACAGCAAAAGGGGTTTATGTGTTCGATCTGGACAATATTACTCTGGAAGGAAGCCGCATGATAGAAGAAGTCTATAATGAGGAAGTCACTAAAACCTGTAAATTGCTGAAAGACAAAAATGGCAAGATATGGGCTTTGATGAACGAACGTGATAAAGGCAAACTTACTGCTATCCTGTTAAAGTGTATTGATCCGCAGACGGAGAAGGTAGTGACTACTTACAGACTGCCTTTTGTCAGTAAGAATGAAGCCAAAGAAGGGGATGTAACCGGAACTATCAGCTATAACCGGACTGACATGGATGCTACTAAAACTCTGATCTATTTTAGTGTGCGAACCTGCAAACCGGGTCTTCCGAATGACTCACAACAAAGTATTTATACGTTGAATACGGATGATGGCACTTTTAAATTACATCGTCATGTACCTGGAGTAGATATGATGTATGGTTGTGGAGTAAGTCCGCAAGGGGAAGTGTATATCTGCGACTGTCTGGACTATTCGGCACAGCGTGGCTATATTCGTCATTATAAAGAGAGTGGAAATGTTGAAAGTTACCGTGTTGGTATTTATCCCAATCAGGTCTATTTCCCTGAATCATCCGAAGTTCAATAATCTAAGTTTATGAGAAAACTGTTTTTCCTGATAGTTGCCGCATGCCTGCTGGTGACTGATGCGATAGCTCAAAAAAAGGATACGATTGCCTATGGCCTGAATCTGGATGAGGTGCAGATTGTAGCCCGTCGGATACGTCATGCCAATGAAGCAAATGCCGGTGCAAAAGTGACGCATCTTGAGCCTGAATTGCTGCAAATCAATAAAACCCGTTCGTTTTCTGAGTTATTGACCGAAAATTCAGCTACCTACATTAAGAGCCTGGGCACGGGAGCATTATCTACAGCCTCTTTCCGTGGAGGAAGTGCTGCGCAAACCCGGGTCAACTGGAATGGAATCAACATCACGCCGCCGATGTCCGGAGTGTTTGACTTTTCGCAGTTCCCTGTCTTCTTTGCCGACAACGTGAACCTTTATTATGGAAGCAGTCATGTGAAGAGTGGTACCGGTGCTGTGGGTGGGAGTGTAAACATCTTCAATGATCCGGAGTGGGGAAAGGGAGTTACAGGTAAATTTTTTGGAGAATATGGTTCTTATAACACATATACCGGAGGAACACAGATTAATGTAAGTGGCAAACGGGTGGTTTCGAAAACACGTTTGTTTTATCAGCATTCGGATAATGACTATACTTATATTAATAAAGTACTTACTAATGAAGCTTTCCGTGAGAAGCGGCAAGATGCCAAATATTCACAATGGAGTGCGATGCAGGAAGGGTACTTTAAACTGAATCCGTACGCACAACTGGCTGCTGTAGGCTGGATACAACAAGGGAAGCGCATGTTGCCCCAACCATTAGGCATTGTGGGAAAGACACACGAACAGCAGAATGAAACGAATATTCGCGGGTATGTAGGGTTCGACTACGTGCGTGGCATCCATGAATTTCATGTAAAAGGCGCATGGCTTTATTATCGTCTGAAGTATGACAAATGGTTTGATGGCGGGTTGTTCGACCCGGAAGGCAATATCAACTCTTCGCAGACATGGCAGGGGGTTGCTGATTATTCGTGTGCACCTGTTGACGAGTTGGTATTGAATGCTACGCTTACCTATACACACGACTTGGTAAATGTGAGTAGTTACATTGATGTGGATTCCGCTAAGTACCTGATAGACGATGTGTATTATAATATACCGGTACCCGAACCGCCATTGAAGCATCATCGCAATGTATTGTCGTTGCAAGCTTCGGCGAACTGGACATTATTGCCATGGTTACAACTACATGGGCAGTATATGTTCGAGCAGAATAATAGCCGGAACGTGTCTACATGGTCGGCTGGTTTTGCCACAAACTTTTTCGATAAGACCTTCTACGTAAAAGGTAGCATGTCGTATAATTATCGTTTTCCCAGTATGAATGATCTTTATTGGCGTCCCGGTGGAAATCCTGATGTGAAACCCGAAGACGGCTATTCTTATGACGCAGCCATCGGTTATAAGAATGATTTAACCTCCTGGATGACATTGAATGCAGAAGCGTCCGGTTATCTGATGCATATTGACAATTGGATATTGTGGCTTCCAAAAGATGGCAACCAGTGGATATGGACACCTCAGAACAAACGTAATGTCCTCTCGATGGGAGCAGAGTTTACTGGTAAAATGGTGCTTAGCTTTGGAGATTTCAAGACTACACTTTCCGGTAATTTCAGCTGGGCTCGTTCGCGTACGCGGAAGAAGCAGCATGTAGATGATAACTCTTATATGCAGCAGATCCCTTATGTGCCCGAATTGAAATGGAATGCACGGCTGGCGTTCGATTATAAAAAAGCCTTTTGTTCGTGGCAGACTACTTATATAGGTAAACGTTATGTCACAACTGATGAATCTTATTCAACCCGTCCTTATACGGTTCATAACTTATTAGTGGGTTATTTGTGGAAATTAGGGAACGGCATGCAGCTTACTTCGCAAGTACGTGTGGATAACATTCTGAATACCTATTATGAATCGACACAATACTATCCGATGCCATTGCGTAATGTGCTGTGCTCGTTGATGTTTGAATTTTAGTTTTTAATTTTTTATATACTAACAATGAAGAAGAACATTATTTATTTTTTATCATGCCTTGTCCTTACGGTAGGACTAGTATCTTGTAGTGATGATGACAAAGAACCGTTGTCGCCTTTAACAGTTGTGATAGAGGGTGCCGAAGCACAAGAAGTAGTGCAAGGTACAACTCTGAATCTAAAGGCTGTAGTAGAAGGAAGTTCAGAAGTGAAATACGCCTGGACATTGAATGGTAAGGAAGTTTCTACCACCCCTGCTTATGAGTTTACTGCGACGGATCTTGGAAAAAGTGAAATTCAACTGAAAGTTTCAAATGCGGAGCAAGGTGAAGCAGCAGCCAAGTTAGACCTCGACGTGTATGGAAAGTATAAGTATGGAACCTTTATACTGAACGAAGGAGCTTCTTTGCGAGGCGATAAAGGTGGGTCTTTAATATTCATAAGTCCTGAGGGAGAATTAGTGGAGATGGCTTTCCAGAAAGAAAACAATGGAGCATGGTTGGGTAGTGTTCCACAGGATGTATTTATTGCCAACAATAAAATGTATATTGTTTCTCAAAACGGAGGTAACGAGGGAGGCTTTTTGACGATAGTCAATGCTGAAACATTGAAACTGGAAACTGCTTTTGGTGATGAATTGAAGAGTCAGGTAAGTTGGCCTACGCATGTAGCAGTGTTGGGCGATGATAACATTTATCTGCGTGATAACGGAGGTATTAAGTTGTTTCATCCTTCTACAGGAGAAGCGACTCTTATCGAAGGAACGAAAGGAGCCAGAAAAAATACGATGGCAGTTGTTGGAGGAAAAGTTTTTGCTTCGCAAAACAAGAATCTTCTTGTCATAGAATCCGGAAAGGATAAAGTATCGGCAACGGTTGAATTTGACGGTAATATTTCGGGTGTGGTAAAATCATCAGATAATAACGTTTGGGTATCGGTTTCAACTGGTAAAATAGCTAAAGTCAGTGCCAAAGATTATTCGATTATAAAAGAAAACGACTTATCGGCGGATAAAGATGCTACAAAAACATTGTCAGCCTCGTTTGCAGCTGCTCCTAGCATAACAGCTAAGGGTGATACATTGTATATGAGTGGTCTTGCTACCAAAGTTTATCGGCACATTTTTAGTACCAATGAAACTAAGTTGATGGTGGATGCTAAAGAAATGGTAGAGAATGCCAATATTGTTTATAATACGGTGGCCGTTGATCCGGTAACAGAAGGTGTTTATCTCAATACGATAAAAGGATATGGAGATAATGTAAGCATAAATCAAATTAGTATATTCGATTTTAGTGGTGCAACTCCTACTTTGAAAGCACATTATAATGATTGTACAAGATATCCGGCTGGAGTCTTCTTTACTTCTAATTTTAGATAACTATGAAGAATAATATTATCTATTTTTTATCATGTCTTGTCCTTACTATAGGATTGGCATCTTGTAGTAGCGATGATTCCAACGACAATGCTTTACTACTCTCAGTATCCATTGTCGATGGTGAAAAACAAGACGTTGCACTTGGAAAATCTCTCACCTTGGAGGCGAAAGTGGAAAATGGTGAAAATGCTCGTTTTGAGTGGACAGTGGATGGTGAGAAGGTATCAACTGAACTGAAGTATGTGTTTACTCCCACAAAGGCAGGAACTTACGACGTGAAGTTTGCAGCTTATAAGGATAAAGATGAAGCCTATGCCGCTATACTGGTGAATGTATATGTGGCTTATGATGCTGTAAAGTCTATGAGTGATATTCAATTCTGGACAGGAGAGGGAGAATGTCAGTCTGCATTAGGCGTGCAATGGATAAGTGGTGACAACTGGGAAGATCCGATACAGGATAATGTTCATTTCCTGAGTTGGGGGTATCGTTGGAAAGAAAGTGACCAATCTACCGGATATCAGATGATCTTAGCAATTGCTAAAGCAGATCCTCGCTTCTTTGTTGTGATGGGACCAGGTTTTGGTGGTGATGACAGTCGGTCTGTTCGTGGTTTGGGCTACGATGCCAATGGTGATGGTTGTTTTTCTATAAAGAATGAATCCATGTCTATTACATATGATGCAAAGGACTTTACGGATGGGGTAATCTTTCTGAAAGATGATGTGACGGGAGATGGATTTGTATCAACCGATCCTGCCGATTATTGGATGGGTGGCTGGTATGAGAATTATTGTTCGTATTATTTGGGTGATGATGGGAAGAATGTTCCGGAATCATTTGAATATTCTCCATATATGGCAGACTTGCGCACATTAACTCAGAACAGTTGGGATGCTTGGACTTGTTCCTCAATCAATTCCGGTATGATGAATACTTATCCTTTTTCAGAATGGATGGTAGGGGCTCTTGCAAATCCCCAATAATAGATACGAATTGATTTTTCCTGAAATAAATAAAAGTTCTCTCATATCAATTGATAGGGAGAACTTTTATTATATAAACCGCAGCAACTATCAGGGCTACTACAATAATAGCAAAGATAATAAGCAATATTAGACTGTAGAAGAACATAAGTACTGTGGTCCAAAAACTTCTCCACCACGTGTATCCATACAGTTGCTTATAATCCAGGCAGAAGAGGGCAAAGATGAATAGTATGGGCAATTCGTATAAATCGCCTACCTGTGCACTGCCGTTGAAAGGAAGCACAATGATGCTGAGCAAGAGTATTTGGCAAGCGATATAGGCCTGTATAAATACATGTTCTGTCAGATTATAGCGCAGCTTGTTCTTTTTACGACGGAAAGCCATGAGCGTTGCCAGAGCAAAAAGAGGTAACGTGGCAATGATGCGGAATGCCTTGTTGCCATGTCCCCAACTTTTCAGTAAGTTCCATACTTTTTCCAAGAAAGGTGTGTTGTGGATGACTTTTTCAAGTTTATCAAATGCTGAAGACCCATCTTTCAGCAATTCGTCTATGAGCTCATCATCTTCATCGCCATTTATTTTTATGGTGATATTGTCCTTTTTAAAAGAACTTTTTGTTTCTAGTTTTTCCAAATCCAGATTCAGGTCTTTTATAGTTTGAGTTAGAACTTCCTTTTGAGCTGGTTCTTTGGCCTTTTTTATCTGTTTCTGCAAAAGTTCGCGTGTGACTATCAGATTCTTCTTCCGGATTTCCGTAGAATCCTCTGTTCCCAGATTTTCCAGTTTCTTGTTCAAGCCTTTTATGGCCTGGTTCAGAACATCTTTGGTGTGTGAGTCTTCTGTTCCCTCTATTCGTTTTTGTAGTTGTTCACGTGCAGCAAGTATTTCTTGTCTTTGGACTTCCTGTGATTTTTCCTTCTTTTCTTTCAGGGCTTCAGGGTCTACCAGTTGCACAGCCATTATGTAAAGGGCGGCAAGTACAAATAATGTCTGGAAGGGGCGGAAGTATAAGATTCGTTTGCCAGCAATGAAGTCTCTGATCATGTATCCCGGGCGGTAGAGCAAGTCCAGAAGGGTGCGGCCGAAACCATTATCGATATTAGTGAATCCGCCTAATATATTTCTGAATGCATTACTGAAACGGTAACGGGGAGTATTCCGGCTTTGACCGCAACGGTTGCAATAGCTACCTGTATAAGCAGTTTCACAATTTAAGCAAATATTGCTTTCCTCACTCATGGGCGGTGTTTTCTTTCCTTGTACCATTTTGATGTGTAGGGCGCGAAGGCGTATCTTACAGGGAAGCCACCAGGGAGAGTTTAATATTCGGTTTGGCAGAATCCTGCGTTTGGTAAGGATATACAAGAGAACCAGAATGAAAGCCCACAGAAAAACATTACTGTCTTCTCCTTCTTCAAAAGATAACCATAGTAGTACTGCCAGGATTAGTATTTGCCAGATATTGATCATTTTCTTTCTGCAAGGAGTGCGACGGGAAACAATAACCGGAACGGAAGGTGGATTGACAACCGGATGGGTTGGTTGTTCATCCGTTTCCAAGAGTTCTTCCAGTGAGTTCATAATTTTCCAATGCGGATATTTGCCTAATTCTTCGGCGGAAGTTACTCCATGGGTTACACCGGCAAAGTCCACACCAGCTGCTTTGGCTGTGGCAGCGTCCACTGTGCTATCGCCAATGTAGAGGGTTTCTGCCTTGGTGACATGCAACTGTTTGATGGCAAGCAGCAACCCTTCGGGTGAGGGCTTGGCTGTTTGTACATCTTCTCCGCCAATAATGATGTTGAAGAAACTGCCGGGGAAGTGCTGGTCGAGCATTTCCTTTATGCGATAACGGTATTTGGTGGAGATGATGCCGATGAATGCGCCTGCATCTTTCAGGGCAAGCAGCACAGACTTGGTTTCCAGAAAGAGTACGGTGTTTATTGTCATGTGGGTATCCGCTTCCTTCCTGTATTCGCTCTTAAAACCAGCTAGTTGGTCTTCATCCGTCACTCCCGTCAGGATAGAGAAAGATTCTTCCAAAGTTTTTCCGATGGTACGTTTAATATCTTCATCGGTTACATCTGTATAACCATGTTGATTGAGCACATTACGGAAACAGGTAACGATGCCGCGAGAAGAGTCTGCGAGCGTGTAGTCAAAGTCAAAGAGATAAGTCGTATAGCTCATTGTCGCTTTTTGCGGCAAAGTTATAAATTAATTGGAATTTTTAGGCTATATTTGTTCGTTCGATGAATTTATTAGGGAAACCGTTAAGTGTTTCCGGATGCTGAGTTGTTACATATGCACGTTAACTATGTAGTATTATGAAATTGTCAGAATTGTTTTTACTGGTTTTATTCCTTTTCTCCCTTTCAGCGTGTGTGTCCCAGCAACCGGATACGAAGAGTAAGTGCTATGCCACAGAGTATGTCAACCCCTTTATCGGTACGGATTTTACCGGGAATACGTATCCCGGAGCACAAACTCCGTTCGGTATGGTGCAGTTAAGTCCCGATAACGGGCTTCCGGGATGGGATCGCATCTCCGGTTATTTCTATCCGGACAGCACGATTGCAGGTTTTAGCCATACCCACCTTTCAGGTACCGGGGCAGGTGATTTATATGATATATCTTTTATGCCTGTTACTTTGCCCTATAAAGAGACGGATGCTCCGTTAGGTATTCATTCTTTATTTTCTCACTCCGAAGAAACTGCCAGTGCCGGATATTATCAGGTTCGGTTGAAAGACTATGATATCAATGTAGAACTGACGGCAACCGAGCGTTGCGGTATTCAACGTTATACCTTCCCTGAAGCAGATGCTGCCATTTTCCTTAATTTGCGAAAGGCTATGAATTGGGATTTTACCAATGATACTTATATTGAGAGAATCGATTCTGTTACCATACAAGGGTATCGCTTTTCTGACGGTTGGGCACGCGATCAGCATATTTATTTTCGTACCCGATTCTCTAAACCGTTTAAAGCAATGCAGTTGGATACTGCTACTATTGTCAAGGATGGTGAACGGATTGGAACGTCTGCTATCGCCCGTTTTGATTTCCATACCGCTGCAGGAGAGCAGATTCTTGTAACCACTGCCATATCAGGTGTAAGCATGGAGGGAGCTGCTCGTAATCTTGCAGCCGAAGCACCGGATGATGATTTCGACAAATATCTGGCTACTACCCAAAAAAACTGGAATGAACAACTGTCTAAGATAGAAATCACATGTGATGATCCTGATGAGAAAGTCAAATTTTATACGGCTCTGTATCACTCTATGCTGGCACCGACTATTTATAATGATGTGGACGGTGCCTATTACGGTCCCGATAAACAAGTGCATCAGGCAGATAGATGGACCAATTACAGTACTTTTTCATTGTGGGATACCTATCGTGCCGCTCATCCTCTTTACACTTATATAGAACCGCAACGTGTGAATGATATGGTTCAGTCTTTTCTTGTTTTTTTTGAACAGAACGGACGTCTTCCGGTATGGAACTTCTATGGAAGTGAAACGGATATGATGATAGGCTATCATGCTGTACCGGTTATTGTGGATGCTTATCTGAAGGGAATAGGAAATTTTGATCCGAAGAAAGCCTTGGAAGCCTGTGTAGCTACAGCCAATATAGATGAATATCGCGGAATTGGATTGTATAAAAAGTATGGTTATGTGCCTTATGATGTGACAGATCATTATAACTCAGAGAACTGGTCGCTCTCTAAAACTCTGGAATACGCTTACGATGATTATTGTATTGCCCGTATGGCGGACAAGTTGGGTGAAAGGCAGATTGCAGATGCATTCTATAAACGTTCTCAAAACTATAAGAATGTATATAATCCCCAGGCTTCTTTTATGCAGCCGCGTGATAATAAAGGAAATTTTATTCAACCCTTCAGTCCGGATGACTATACTCCGCATATTTGCGAAAGTAACGGTTGGCAATATTTCTGGTCTGTGCAGCAAGATGTCGATGGTTTGATTGGTTTGGTCGGAGGTACGGAGCGTTTTGCCCAGAAACTGGATAGTATGTTTACTTATAATCCTTCTGCGGATGAAGATCTGCCTATTTTCAGTACCGGAATGATCGGGCAGTATGCGCATGGAAATGAACCGAGCCATCATGTCATTTATTTGTTTAATGCTGTAGGGCAACCTTGGAAGACTCAGAAATATGCCGCCGAGGTGATGCATGAACTTTATAAGAACACGCCTGCCGGTTTATGCGGGAATGAGGATTGTGGTCAGATGTCTGCTTGGTACGTATTTAGCGCAATGGGATTCTATCCGGTAGATCCGGTTAGCGGCAGATATGAAATAGGCACCCCTATGTATCCTGAAATGAAAATGCATTTGGATAACGGCAAGACATTTACGGTATTGGCGCCGACTGTTAGTGAAGAGAATATATATATCCAGTCGGTGAAACTCGACGGGAAACCTTATGATAAAAGCTATATCACACATGAACAAATAATGAATGGCTCTGTCTTTGAATTTGAGATGGGGAATAAACCGGGGGCAGTGTGGTATGCGATAGAGTGATAAAATGAAGTTGTGGGATTATGGGTGATAACTTTGATTCAACTTATAAACTCCTTTTCCGTAAATACTATGCCAATCTGCTTTTCTATGCTACACGTATTGTGGGCGAGGAAGAAGCAGAGGACGTAGTACAAGATGTGTTTGTGGAATTGTGGCGACGAAAAGATACAGTGACGGTGGGAGAGCAGATACAGGCATTTCTGTATCGGGCGGTGTATACCCGTGCTTTGAATGTTTTGAAGCACCGGGATATCAAGAATAGTTACGAAGCTGTCGTAATGGAAATTAATCAGAAGAGGGTTGAATTCTATCAGCCGGATAGTAATGATGTAGTGAAAAGGATAGAGGATCGTGAGCTTAGAAGAGAGCTTTCCGAAGCCATTAATGGACTGCCGGATAAATGCAAGATGGTTTTCAAACTCAGTTATCTGCATGATATGAAGAACAAAGAAATTGCAGAAACAATGGGAATATCGTTACGGACGGTAGAGGCTCACATGTATAAAGCTTTGAAGTTCCTGCGTGAAAGATTGGGCTACCTCAACTTTATGTTAGTCCTGTTTTTATTGAATAAGGTATAAGTGTTTTTGTCGAAACGATTGTTTTATTAGTATGATGAAAGAAGGAAAAAACAAGTTGAATGAAGAATTACTGGTCAAATTCCTTATGGGTGAATGTTCTGAAGAAGAACTCCGTGAGGTGAACACTTGGCTGAACGAGTCGGACGATAATGCGCGTGAATTGTTCAGGATAGAGGAAATATATCATCTGGGAAAGAATGGCGATTCTACTGATGAGAAAAAAATAGAAAAAGCAGAAAAGCAGTTATTCAAACGGTTGGCACAGGAAGAAGCTAAACAGTTCAAGGTGCGTAGAATGCATACTTGGATGAAGTATGCTGCTATGTTCATAGGAATTTTTTTTGTATCCGGTTTGAGCTATCATATCTATCAGTCTCAAAGTGAAGAACAGTTAGTGGCTGTTGTAGCCCGGGATGAGGTGAAGGAGTTGATGCTGCCCGATGGCACTAAAGTATGGTTGAATAAGCATACAACCTTGAAGTACCCGCGTGAGTTTTCTGAAAATGGAAGAAATGTGTATATGGAGGGAGAGGCTTATTTTGAAGTAAAGAGAAATGTAGAAAAGCCTTTTATTGTGCGAAGTGAAGCCATGCAAGTCAGAGTGCTGGGTACGGTCTTTAACTTGAAGAGTGATCAGATGAACCGTTCGGCAGTAGCTACACTGATTAAGGGAGAAATTGAGGTGAAAGGCAATCACAATGAGGGTATGATTGTGTTGGCCCCGGGACAAAAAGCCGAATTGAACGCTGTAACTCGTCGTCTGGTAGTGAAGCAAGTGGATACAGGTATTGAGAATTGGCATAATAATCAGTTTGTCTTTGAAAATGCCGATATATTTACGATTGCCCGTACTTTAGAGAATTCTTATGGAGTGAAGATTATTCTGGCGCCTGATATGGATGCTACTAAAACATATTCGGGTACACTGAAGAAGAAAAACACTGTGGAGGATATCCTGAATTTGATTAAAAGTACAAATGCAATACCTATTGAATATAAAATTGTAGGAAATAGTGTATTTTTGTCTCCCAAAAAATAAAAGGAAACTTTTGAAATATATAATCTTATAAATATAATAGTATGAGAAGGCTGCTTTTATCAATGTGCTTTTTGGGCTGTGCTCTTTGGGCGCAGACTAAAGATTTAACACAATACGTTAACCCGCTGATGGGTACGTTATCCAGTTTCGAACTATCTACAGGCAATACATATCCTGCTATCGCACGTCCATGGGGTATGAATTTCTGGACTCCTCAAACAGGAAAAATGGGAGATGGTTGGCAGTATGTTTATACCGCCCATAAAATCCGTGGTTTTAAACAAACCCATCAACCCAGTCCCTGGATTAATGACTACGGTCAGTTTTCTATCATGCCGGTAGTGGGCAAACCCGAATTTAATGAAGATAAGCGTGCCAGCTGGTTCTCTCATAAAGGAGAAGTTGCATTGCCTCATTATTATAAGGTGTATCTTGCTGAACACGATGTCGTGACAGAGTTTACTCCCACTGAACGTGCTGTTTTATTCCGTTTTACTTTTCCGGAGAATGAACATTCATATATTGTAGTGGATGCTTTCGACAAAGGATCTTATATTAAAATTATTCCTGAACAAAATAAGATTATCGGATACACAACCCGTAACAGTGGTGGAGTGCCCAATAACTTCAAGAACTACTTTGTTATTGAGTTCGACAAGCCTTTCACTTATCAGGCTTCTGTTGCCGATGGCGTTTTGGCAGAGAATCAAAAAGAGCAGAAGGCCGGACATGCAGGTGCAATCATTGGTTTTAAAACCCGTAAAGGAGAAATCGTGCATGCTCGTGTAGCCTCTTCCTTTATCGGTTTTGAGCAGGCAGACAGAAACTTGAAAGAGCTTGGAAACGATAGTTTTGATACTTTGGTTCAGAAAGGGCAAGATGCCTGGAATGAGGTATTGGGTAAAATAGAAGTGGATGGTGGCAATCTTGATCAGTATCGTACTTTTTATTCTTGTCTGTATCGTTCGGTACTTTTCCCCCGTGCTTTTTATGAATTTGATGAAACTGGCAATCCTGTTCATTATAGTCCTTACAATGGTCAGGTATTACCTGGATATATGTATACGGATACCGGCTTCTGGGATACTTTCCGTTGCCTGTTCCCTTTCCTCAACCTGATGTATCCTTCGGTAAACAAACAAATCCAGGAAGGTCTCGTCAATACATATAAGGAAAGCGGTTTCTTCCCTGAATGGGCTAGCCCGGGACATCGTGGTTGTATGATTGGCAACAACTCTGCCTCTGTACTGGCTGATGCCTATCTGAAGGGGGTTAAAGTGGATGATGTGGCTACCTTGTATGAAGGACTTATCCATGGCACAAAGAATGTACATCCTGAAGTTTCTTCTACCGGACGTCTCGGTTATGAATATTATAATGAATTAGGTTATGTTCCTTATGACGTAAAGATCAATGAGAATGCTGCCCGTACTCTGGAATATGCTTATGATGACTGGTGTATCTATCAGATGGCAAAAGCGCTGGATCGTCCGAAGAAAGAGCAGAAACTTTTTGCCAATCGTGCTATGAACTATAAGAACGTGTTCGATAAGGAAAGCCTGTTGATGCGTGGACGTAATAAAGATGGGCAGTTCCAGACACCTTTCTCACCTTTGAAATGGGGAGATGCCTTTACAGAAGGAAACAGTTGGCATTACTCCTGGTCCGTTTTCCACGATCCGCAAGGTTTGATCGATTTGATGGGTGGTGAAAAAGTTTTTGTCGAAATGCTGGATTCTGTGTTTATTGTTCCTCCCATCTTCGATGACAGCTATTATGGACAGGTGATTCATGAAATACGTGAAATGACAGTGATGAACATGGGTAACTATGCGCATGGTAACCAGCCTATACAGCACATGATTTACATGTACAATTATGCCGGGCAGCCTTGGAAAGCCCAATATTGGTTGCGTCAGGTGATGAACCGTATGTATACTCCAGGTTCTGATGGGTATTGTGGAGATGAAGACAATGGGCAGACTTCTGCCTGGTATGTGTTCTCAGCATTAGGCTTCTATCCGGTTTGTCCGGGAACCGATGAGTATGTTCTCGGTGCTCCTTTGTTCAAGAAAGCTACACTTCATCTTGAGAATGGCCGTTCATTGGTCATTGATGCAGCAAACAATAGTTCTGAAAATATGTATATTGAATCGCTTCGTCTGGATGGAAATGAATATACGAAGAATTATGTGAAACATGAAGACCTGTTGAAGGGCGGTGTCCTGAAATTTGATATGGGTAATAAGCCCAACTTACAGAGAGGAATACATCCGGAAGATTATCCATATTCTTTCTCTAACGAAATAAAAAAGAAGTAAGGGCTGAAGTTAATAATGTAAGAAAGAAGGGAATAGAAATTAAAACTATTCCCTTTTTTGTTTTAATGAAAAAAAATATCATTTTGTAGTAAGTGTATTTTTAGCGACTGTTGTTTTATATGTGAAAGTCGGGAGAAAGGATCTCCTGGCAGATTAAAATTAACCAATGTGTAACCTTTAAACTTTGTTTATGGACAACAATCATGCTTTTCAAAGTTCGAAATTTCTACGGGCTTTATTAGTCTTGTTCTTCATGACTGTATCAGTTCAGTGGACTTTTGCCCAACTGGATTTGAACATGTCTCGCACGACATTAGGTACGGTCATTGAACAAATCAAAACTCAATCCAAGTATCAATTTTTTTATGACGACAAACTTGCTGCTACGGCAGTGGAAAAAGTCAATGTGAAGAATGCATCTATCGAAGATGCCTTGACTGCTATTCTTAAAGGGAAAAATATTTCTTTTAAAGTAGAAGATAACATTGTTTATCTTTCAGAGAAGTCTCAATCAGGACAAGAAAGTACCCAACAAGGGAAAGAACGTACGATAACCGGTCAGGTATCGGACGATATGGGACCTCTGATCGGTGTCAACGTATTGGTGAAAGGTACCAGTGTGGGTTGTATCACCGATTTTGACGGTAATTTTACGCTGACCACGACAGAAGCAAATCCTGTAATTCAATTCTCTTATGTCGGTTATAAAACACAGGAGATTGCAGCAAAGGAACAGAGTGTTATTAATCTGATGATGGAGAGCGATTCTCAACTGGTAGAAGAGGTTGTTGTAACAGCCTTGGGTATTAAACGTGCAACTAAAGCACTAAGCTACAATGTTCAGGAAATCAAGAGTGATGAACTGACCAGAGTGAAAGATGCTAACCTTGTAAACTCTTTGTCTGGTAAAGTGGCGGGTGTTACCATTAATGCCAGTTCCTCCGGTGTAGGTGGTGCCAGTAAAGTAGTGATGCGTGGTACGAAAGGTATTGATCAGTCCAGCAACGCTCTTTATGTGATCGATGGTGTACCTATGTTCAATCTTTCCGGTGAAGGTGGTCAGGAATTTGACTCTAAAGGTTCTTCAGAAGCGATTGCAGATATAAATCCGGAAGACATCGAATCTATGTCTGTACTGACGGGTGCTGCCGCTGCCGCTTTGTATGGTAGTCACGCTGCCAATGGTGCTATTGTTATTACGACTAAGAAAGGCAAGGAAGGACGTTTGAGTTTGACTGTATCACAGAATACTGAATTTCTCCGTCCGTTTGTTACTCCTAATTTTCAGAATTCTTATGGCACAGGCGATCTTCTGTCCAGTGCAGGTTCTGTAGAAAAAAGCTGGGGTAATAAATTGAACCCTTCCAATTACATGGGATATGATCCGATCAATGACTTTCTGAGAACAGGTGTGGTAGCTACCGAAACCGTTTCTTTATCTACAGGTACGGAAAAGAATCAGACTTACTTCTCTGCGAGTGCTGTGAATTCTGTCGGTATGGTTCCGAATAACGATTATGACCGTTATAACTTTACTTTCCGCAACACTACTTCTTTCCTGAATGATAAGATGACACTGGATGTAAGTGCTTCTTATATCAAACAGAAAGACCAAAATATGGTGAATCAGGGTACTTACTCTAATCCGTTGGTTACAGCTTATTTGTTCCCTCGTGGTGACGACTGGAATGAGATTAAGATGTACGAACGCTGGGATACTTCCCGTAACATCTATACACAATATTGGCCACAGGGCATCGATACTTTTACAGGACAAAATCCGTACTGGATTGCTTATCGTAACCTGCGTGAGAATAATAAGGATCGTTATATGTTGAGTGGTAGCTTGAGCTATAAGATTTTAGATTGGTTGAGTGTATCAGGCCGTGTGCGTGTGGATAACTCTGCAAGTACTTATACGGAAAAGCTTTATGCTACAAGTAATACTACATTGGCCGAAGGCTCTAACAACGGTTTGTATGGTATTTCTAATACGAATGACAAGCAAACTTATGCTGATATCATGTTGAACATCAATAAAAACTTTGGTGAAAATCTTACTTTCCAGGCTAATATTGGTGCTTCTTTATCGGATATGCAACAAGATGTACTGCAAAATCGTGGTCCTATCAGTGAAGACGGTATTCCTAACGTTTTCAATGTATTCCAGTTGGATGACAGTAAGACAAAACGTACGCAGTCAGGTTTTCATGATCAGACTCAGTCTGTTTTTGCCAGTCTTGAATTAGGATATAAGAGTACTTATTACTTGACTTTGACCGGACGTTCTGACTGGCCTTCACAATTGGCAGGTCCTAATTCTACTCAGAGTGCATTCCTTTATCCTTCAGTCGGTGGTTCTGTTATTTTGTCCGAGTTACTGAAATTGCCACAACAAATTTCTTTTCTGAAAGTACGTGGCTCATTTGCATCTGTGGGTCTTCCTTTCCCGCGTTTCCTGGCCAACCCTACTTATTCATGGGATAACTCCAATAAGGTTTGGCAATCCAAACGTAACTATCCGATGTATAATCTGAAACCGGAAAGAACGGATTCATGGGAAGTAGGTCTTACTGCCCGTTTCCTGAATCATTTTAATCTGGATTTGGCTTTGTATACTACTAAAACTTATAATCAGACGTTTGACCCTAAGATTTCCGTATCTTCCGGTTACTCAACATTGTATGTGCAGACGGGTAGCGTACGAAATAAGGGTATTGAATTAGGATTGGGCTATTCTAATGAATGGGGTAAATTTAAATGGTCCAGTAATTACGTATTCAGTACCAATAAGAATGAGATTCTTGAACTGCTGGAAAACTATGTGCATCCTGAAACCGGAACTGTCATCACTAAAGAACGCTTGGATGTAGGTGGTATGGGACAGGCTCGTTTCATTCTGAAGAAAGGTGGCTCTTTGGGTGATCTCTATTCTACTGCCGACCTGCAACGTGATAGTAACGGCAATATTCTGGTAGATCAGAATGGTAGTGTGACTGCTAATTATAATGCAGAAGATATTAAATTAGGTAGCGTATTTGCAAAATGTAATATGTCGTGGAGAAATGATTTCAGCTGGAAGAACCTGAATTTTGGTTTCATGCTCTCTGCACGTATCGGTGGTATCGTTTACTCTGCTACTCAGGCTGCTATGGATATGTATGGTGTTTCTGAGTCAACAGAAATAGCACGCAATCAAGGTGGTGTTTATGTGAATGGAACGGACTTGGTAAATGCACAGAAATGGTATACTACTATCGGTTCTCAGTCTGGTATTCCACAATATTACACTTACAGTGCTACCAATCTGCGTCTCCAGGAAGCCAGTGTCGGTTATACTATACCGAGAGATAAACTTTGGAATGTGGCTGACGTGACCGTATCTCTGGTAGGCCGTAACTTGCTGATGCTTTATTGTAAAGCTCCGTTCGATCCGGAAGCAGTAGCTTCTACCGGTAACTACTATCAGGGTATTGACAACTTTATGACGCCGAGTGCGCGTAGCTTAGGATTCAATGTAAGATTTAAGTTCTAACAGATTAAAGAAAGAAAAAACAATGAGAAAATCAATTATAAAATTCGCTTTATGCGGTGGAATGTTAGCTGGCATGTTGGCATCTTGCACAGGTGATTATATGGATTATAATACCAATCCGTATGAAGCAACCAAAGACCAGATGGACCGTGATGCCTACTTGACTCGTTCGGCATTGACAGGTATGCAGGGATATGTCATCCCTACGGATGTACTTCTTAATCAGTTTCTGGAGGCCCTTTTGGGTGGACCTTACGGTGGCTATTTGGCGGAATCCAATTCCGGTTTCACGAACCGTTTCTCCAACTACAACCAATCTCAGGACTGGGTAGGTAAATTATATAAAGATGTTATTCCTAATGTGTATGCTAACTATGCACAGTTGGAAGCTGCAACTGAAGACCCTGTTTATTTGTCAGTAGGAAAAGTTGTAAAGGTAGCAGCTATCTTGCGTGTTACAGATGGATACGGTCCTATTCCTTATTCCCAGTTGGGGGCCAATGGTGACCTGACTGCTCCGCTGGATACTCAGAAGAAAGTTTATGAGACTATGTTGAATGAACTGGATGAGGCAGTGACTGCATTATTACCACATCGTACGGAGACTTTTTCATCCAAAGCTGATAAGGTTTATAGTGGTAAAGTGGAAAACTGGATAAAACTGGCGAATTCTTTGAAATTGCGTATGGCTATGCGTATGGTGTATGTAGATTCTACTACGGCACAAGCTAAAGCGGTGGAAGCTGTTGACTCAGAAAGAGGAGGTGTGTTTACATCAAATGATGATAATGCGACCATTCAGGCTACTACTAATCCATTCAGAGTTATTATGTATGAATATAATGGCGGTGACTCTCGTATTGCGGCAGATATTACTGCCTATATGAATGGTTACAAAGATCCTCGTCGTGAAAAATATTTTGTTGAATCTACCTTTACAACAGCCGATGGAGTGAAGAACGGGTATCATGGTATTCGCTTGGGAACTGAACCGCTTCCGAGTGAAACAGCTCATAAGTATTCTAACATGAATGTTGAAGCCAATACGAAACTTGTTTGGATGACTGCTGCTGAAGTTGCCTTCCTGCGTGCCGAAGGTGCATTGCGTGGTTGGAACATGGGTGGAACTGCAGAAAGTTTTTATAAGAAAGGCGTAGAGTTATCATTCAGTCAATGGGGGGCTTCCGGTGCGGATGCTTATCTGGAAGATGGTAGTAGTTTGCCCGATCTGTATAAAGATCCTCTGGGTACTTATAGTTATAACGGTTCTCAGCCGACTATTACGATTAAGTATGATAATAGCGCCGTCTTTGAAACAAATCTGGAACGTATAATTACCCAGAAATGGATCGCCATATTCCCGTTGGGTAACGAAGCATGGGCTGAATTCCGTCGTACGGGTTACCCGCGTCTGATGACTGCTGCCGTTAATAAAAACAAGGCGGAAGTTCCCGAAGGTACTTTTCCACGCCGCTTGCCTTATCCGCAGGATGAGTACAAGGACAATGGTACGAATGTGCAGAATGCTCTGCAAGATTTGAAACCTGCGAACGATAGAATGTCTTCCAAAGTATGGTGGGACTGCAACCCTAACATCTAATAAAGAAAAGAATTATGAAAAATAAAATGAAAAATATATTCATCGTAGCTTCCTGCTTCGCTGCCATAACCTGTTTCAGCGCATGTGACGACTGGACGGAAGTAGAGAATGTGAATATCAATACTCCCGGAATAGAGGAACAAGATCCGGCTGCGTATGCCAAATATCTGCAAAATTTGGTAGCCTATAAGAATTCGGACCATAAGGTTGTATATGCCTGGTTCGACAATAGCGAGAAAACACCGTTCAGTCGTGGACAGCATATCTCTGATGCTCCTGACAGTTTGGACGTAATTTCCATGATGTACCCAGCAGAACTGGCTGCGTTTGAATTAGTTGATATGCAAACTGTACATGCTAAGGGTACCAAGGTGGTATATACTATCAGTTTTGATAAGATTCAAAAAGAATATACTGAAAAAGTAAAGGAAGGTACGGCAACCGGATCTTTCGATACTTATCTGAAGTCAGAAATGGACAAACAGATTGGTTATGCAGGGAGTTTCGATGGTATGATTACTGAATATAAGGGAAATAATCCTATTTATATGTCTGCCGAACAAAAAGCAGAGGCAAAGAAATATCAGGATATTTTTTTCAGTGCTGTTTTAACCTGGAAAACTGCTAATGCAGATAAGTTGCTGACATTTCAGGGATATCCGGAAAATTTGATTGAGCAGACCATTTTGACTAATTGTAAGCACATCATCCTGGCTACGGATAATGTAACGGATGATGCACAGTTGTCGGTATTTGCCCGTTTGGCCATGGCTGCTGCAGGTGTTCCGACTGATCGTTTCGTAGTTGCAGTTTCTACAGCTTCACTGGATGCATCTGATAAGCAAACCGGATTTTACGGTACCGACCGGGCACTTACGGAAGCAGCTTATTGGACTACAGAACCATCAGATGGCTATACCCGTGCCGGATTGGCTATCTATAATGTTCAGAATGACTATTACAATGCTACTAACACATACCAGTATGTGAAAGAGGCTATTCATATTATGAACCCTGCTCCTAAAAAATAAATCAAGCTATGAAATTAAAAAACTTATATTTACTATCGATCACATTGCTGTCTGTAGCTTTGGCGGCTTGTAGTGATGATACTGAAACGTTTGATAACCAAGTGTATGTAGATGCTTCGGTGAAAACTAGTAATGTTTTACTGAAGAATACGATTCCTTCTGCGGAAGGTGAATTCAGGGTTGCTATGGCTAAGCCGGAAAATGCAGATGTAACTATTTCCTTGAAAGCTGAACCTGCGTTGGTTGATACTTATAATGCTGCATTTTATGACAATGCTGAGGCTTTGCCGAGTAAGCACTATACATTGGAAACTCCACAGACCGTGATTCCTGCCGGATCTGTTCTTTCAGAAAAAGTCACATTGAAATTTGGCAATCTGACAGAGCTGGATGCTGAAAAGGTATATGTATTACCTATAACCATCGATCAGGCTAACGTAGGTATTCTTCAAAGTGCCCGTACCATGTATTACGTATTTAAAGGTGCTGCACTTATCAATGTAGTAGCTGATCTTACTAAGAATCTTGTATATGTAAATTGGGGTACACCTGAAAAAGCAAATGGTTTACGGAAGCTGACTGTGGAAGTATTAGTGAATCCCAGCAAGCTCGATAAAGCTATCAGTACAGTTTTGGGTATTGAAGGATATTTCTTGCTCCGTTTCGGAGATACTGCGCCGGCAAAGAATTGTTTGCAGATTGTAGGTCCTGGAGATAAGAAGATAAATTCAGAAGATCTGACTGTGGCTACTGGTGAATGGACACATATTGCAGTGACTTATGATGCTGAAGCTCAAAAAGTGATAGCCTATTTCAATGGCGTGAATAAATTGGAAGCGAAAGCGAATTGGGGAGCATTGGATTTGGGAAAGACAAAAACTGATGAGGGTAATGGCTTCTGGATTGGTCACTCTTATAACCGTGATCGTTGGTTTGATGGTGAAATGTCCGAATGCCGTATTTGGAATAAGGTTTTAACTCAGGAGGAAATTAATGCAAAGAATCATTTTTATCAGGTAGAACCGGGTGCGGAAGGACTGGTTGCCTATTGGAAATTTGATGAAGGTGTAGGTACTTCAATAGCCGATTATAGCGGGAATGAGAATCATGCTACAGCGGTGGAATCGCTTACTTGGACTGCGGTAGAATTGCCTGCGAAATAAATTAAGTTATATTTTAAATAGATGTATATTATGAAATATATGAATCACATAAAATTAGGCTTGTTGGCAGTTACCTTTGCCTGTGCAGGAACTGTTTTCACAAGTTGTGAAGATGACATTACGATCAATGCCGTTAATACAGAAAAGCTGGATACAGTGGACGGCGTATACGGTTATGTCAGATCAGTTGCCGGAGCACGCGAACTTACTTCAATTTCTCTCTTCGGGGATAAATCCGGTACGGGACATCTTTATTTTGAATTGAGCAAAGCTGCTGAAAAAGACATAACGGTTACTTTCAAAGTAGATGCAACAGCGCTTGAAGTTTATAATGCTGCTCATGGTACATCTTATGCTATGTATCCTGCTGATAAATTGAGCTTGGCAAATGGTGGTACGGTGACTGTTAAAACCGGAGAGAAAAAGTCCGGTGCAGTAGAATTAACTATTAATGCCGGAGGTTCAATCGGTTCAACCTATGCAGTAGCGGTTTCAGCTACTGCAAATGATGGAGTGGCTGTTTCAGCTAATAATCAGACTTATATTTATCTGGTGAAGCCATTGGCAGCTGTGCCTGATTCTAAAAAGGGAGATGTACGTACTCTCTGTTTTGTGGAAGTGAATGATGAAAATATCCTGAATTGTGGTGAATATGTAATGAAGGAAAGTGGAAAACCGTTCTTTGATGTAGTTAGTATCTTTGCTGCCAATATCAATGTGGATAGTGAAAGCGGCCGTGTGCATATTCATTGTAACGATCAGGTATCTTTCCTGTTGAAAAATGCAGATAAATTTATCCGTCCTTTGCAGGCTAAAGGTATCAAAGTCAATATGAGTATCTTGGGTAATCATGATGAAGCCGGTATGGGTAACTTATCGCAGGCTGCTGCGGCTGATTTTGCCAAAGAATTGAAAGCATTTGTCGATATTTATGGTTTGGACGGCATTGATTTTGATGACGAGTATACAGTTTACAAAGAGAATCCGAGTCCGGGCTTCGAGCAACGTTCCCGTGAGAATTACTGTCGCTTGATCAGCGAATGTCGCAAGGTGATGCCTGATAAATTGCTGGGTATTTATGAATATAAAAGTAATTTTGAGGATTCTCCAAGCGGAACTGTCGATGGTAAGTCTATTGGCGAATTGGTAGATTATATGTGTTATGGAACTTATCAGAGATACGTTAAAGGACGTGAATCTAATTTCACCGGACTTCCCAAATCAAAGTATGGTCCTTATTCATTGAAGATTAATGAAGAATATAAAGGTGGCTGGACAAGTTTTAAAGAAGAAACGATTCAGGACCTGAAAGATGCCGGATATGGTTTGCAGGTATTCTATAACCCGAAACCACAATTGTATTCTTATGATTATTATTTCACGGCTGTAAGTAAGATTCTGTTCAATGATGAGGTAGAATGGAGTGGTAAGTATTATGGAAGGACGGACTTCACGGCTTCAACAGGGGTTAAGTCTAACTATGAGGCTTATCTGGGTGAATGGCAAGTAGCTTCTACCAGTTCTTTATTCTTTTTTACGCCTCCCGAAGGTGGTAATGGTTGGTGGGATTATAATGGAGATCAGACATTTGATATTCGTATTGAGGCTAAAGAGGATGGTAAGACTTACTATATCTATGGTTGGGGAGAATATCCTGAAATAACCAATAAATATCCTTTGGTAGCTGAATTTGATTCCAATAATGGTAACTTTACTATTTCCATGCCTCAGGTTATTCATGAAGGTGATACAGAGGATCCCGAAACATGGGAAATGAGATGGGGAACTTATAAGAATGGTAACCAGAATACTTGGAAATACGATACAAATACGACTGCTACGAAGGGAGCATTTGATCCGCTTGGAAATCTGACTCTGATGGGTAGAGGCCAACGTTATGGCATATCTCTGTGCCGTATAGTAAATGGTACGGCAGAATTGCCGGAAGCATATTATGATGCTTATTATCATCCTGGCGCTAATTATAACCTGACTAAAAAGTAAGCTTTTGGCTTTTTAAAAGAGAATGTCTCAATTAATCATGCTATTTTATGTATCTTTGAGACATTCTCTTAACTATCTTGCTGACCGATAACTTTGGACACATGAATTCTGGTGAAACATATTTCCGATAACAAAATAATGAATCGAATATGAGAATACATTTTATTTATTTTATTGTGATTATTTGTCTGGCAAGTAGTTGCTCTTCTAAGCAAAAAGAGGTCTTTTCACCTGATGGTCGTATCAGGTTACAGTTTGCTCTGAATGACAGTAACCGGATGACCTACCAAATTGAAGTTGACAGTATTCCTTTTGTAGCTTCTTCCTGTTTGGGATTCGAAGCAGAGAACGGGATTAATCTTCATAAAGAATTCCGCATTGTAGATATTGATTTCACTACCCAGGATGAAACCTGGACGCAACCTTGGGGAGAAAATAAAACCATTCGCAACCATTACAATGAAATGGCTGTTCACTTGTCTGATGCAGCTGCTACCAAACTGATTTTACGGTTTCGTGTATTCGATGACGGGATAGGATTCCGCTACGAATATGAAGTGGCCGGAGCAGACAGTCTTCTTATCACGGATGAGCTGACTGCGTTCAATATAGCACAGGATGGTACTTCATGGTCCATACCTGCCAATTATGATACTTATGAATTGCTATATCGTACACAGCCTGTCAGCCGGATAGACAATGCCAATACTCCCATGACATTTAAGGCAGGCAATGTATATGCCAGCATTCACGAAGCAGCATTGACGGACTTCCCCGAGATGACATTGAAAAATACAGGGGGGTGCAATTTCAAGTCGGAACTGGTTCCTTGGCCTGATGGCATTAAAGTGCGGGTAAACGGTGGTGTTTTCAAGTCGCCTTGGCGCACTATACAGATTGCTTCGAAAGCTGTCGGTTTAATTAACTCCGGGCTTATACTGAATCTGAATGAGCCTTGTGTACTGGAAACTACGGATTGGATACATCCAATGAAATATGTAGGTATCTGGTGGGGAATGCATCTGGGGGTAGAAAGCTGGGTGATAAATGACCGCCACGGTGCCACAACGGAGAATGCTAAACGGTATATTGACTTTGCAGCAGCCAACAACATTGAAGGAGTGATGTTTGAAGGCTGGAACGCCGGTTGGGAAAATTGGGGAGGCTCTCAGGACTTTGATTATACGCGTCCGTATGCTGACTTTGATATAAAGGAAATAGTCCGTTATGCTAAGGAAAAAGGAATTGAGATTATTGGACATCATGAAACGGGTGGCAACATAGTCAATTATGAGAAACAACTGGATAAGTCTTATAAATGGTATGCTGACTTGGGTATTCATAGTGTGAAGACCGGTTATGCCGGCGGACTTCCCAATGGGCACAATCATCATGGACAATACAATGTACGCCATTACCGTAAAGTGGTAAAGACTGCTGCAAAATATCATACCACTCTTGATGTACACGAACCAATCAAAGACACTGGTATCCGCCGTACATACCCCAATATGATGACTCGTGAGGGTGCCCGTGGCATGGAATGGAATGCCTGGAGCGAGGGAAATCCCCCCGAACATCATGTACTTTTGCCATTTACCCGTCTGTTGTCAGGGCCAATGGACTATACTCCGGGAATCTTCGACATACTGTATGAGCGTGCCAAAAAGTCTCCTTATCGCAAGAAGTGGAATATGAAGGATAGTAAGGATTGCCGGATCAATTCTACGCTGGCGAAACAGATCGCTAACTGGGTGATACTTTATTCTTCTTTGCAAATGGCTGCCGACATGATTGAAAATTACGAAGGACATCCTGCTTTTCAATTCTTTCGCGATTTTGATGCTGATTGTGACTGGTCGGAAGCGCTGGCAGGTGAGCCGGGAGAATATGTAGTCATAGTGCGCCGCGCAGGAGACAAATATTTCCTGGGTGCAGCTACTAATGAAGACGCACGTGAGGTTACAGTCAAATTGGATTTTCTGGAAAAAGGCAAGACTTACAGGGCTGTCATTTATGCTGATGGTAAAGAGGCTGACTGGATAACGAATCCTACGGCTTATGAGATTATAGAGAAGCAGGTGACTGCTGAAGACATTCTGTCCGTGGATATGGCAAGAGGTGGAGGACAAGCCATTACCTTTATGCCACTTTGATTATGAATATGTAATACTATTAAGAATATGAAGAAAAACATGAAACTGAATTTTATGTTGATGAGTGGAGTGCTGTTATTCGGAATGTACAGTTGTACCCCGGGAGCGCAGGATTATTCATCATACGTTAATCCGTTTATCGGTACGGGAGGGCATGGACATACTTACCCTGGGGCTGTAGTTCCGAACGGAATGATACAACCCAGTCCCGACACACGCATTTATCAGTGGGATGCCTGTTCCGGATATTATTATGCAGATTCTACTATGAATGGATTTTCGCATACCCATCTTAACGGCACAGGTTGTGGAGACTATGGTGATGTATTGCTGATGCCTACCGTAGGCAAACAGGATTATCATGCAATGGGAGAAGAGAATCAACAGATGGCTTATGCTTCTGCTTTCTCTCATGACAATGAAGTGGCACAACTGGGCTACTATTCAGTCTTTTTGGATCGTTATCAGGTAAAAGCCGAATTGACGGCTACCAAACGTGCAGCTATTCACCGCTATACTTTTCCGAAGGCGGAAGATGCCGGATTTATACTGGATCTGGATTACAGCCTGCAGCGTCAGAAGAATGAAGAGATGGAGTTGGAGGTAATCAGTGATACAGAGATACGAGGACGCAAGAAAACAGTATATTGGGCATTTGACCAGTATATCAATTTCTATGCGAAGTTTTCCAAACCTTTTACCTATACATTGGTAACCGACTCTATGGCATTGGATGAAGGTGGTCCACTTTTTCCGACAGCTAAGGCTTTATTACAGTTCCAGACAGAGAATAATGAGGAAGTTCTTGTAAAAGTCGGTGTTTCTGCTGTAGATATGGATGGGGCACGAAAGAATGTGGAAGCTGAAATACCTGAATGGGACTTTAACGGTGTGCGTAGTGCTGCCCGTGAATCATGGAATAATTATCTTGCCAAGATAGATATTGAAACGTCTGATAAGGATCAGCGAGTGATGTTTTATACTGCACTCTATCATACCGGTGTGCAACCTAATCTGTTTACAGATGCCGATGGACGCTATCTGGGTATGGATTTGAAACCTCATCAGGGCAGTGTGGAAGAGCCTGTCTATACCGTATTCTCTTTATGGGACACATTCAGGGCATATCATCCGTTGATGACAATTATCGATCCTGATTTAAATGAAGCCTTTATCCGTTCATTAATCCGGAAGCAGCATGAAGGTGGCGTATATCCTATGTGGGAACTAGCCGGAAACTATACGGGAACAATGATCGGTTATCATGCTGCATCTATTATAGCTGATGCTTATACAAAAGGTTATCGTAATTTCGATGTGGAAGATGCATACAAGGCTTGCATCCGCGCTGCGGAATATGATACGACCGGTATATTATGTCCGCCGTTAGTATTGCCCCACCTGATGCCTCAAGCTAAATACTGGAAGAATAAAATAGGTTATGTGCCTTGTGACAAAGATAATGAATCGGTAGCAAAGGCATTGGAATATGCTTATGATGACTGGTGTATTTCTGTGCTGGCAGAAGCTATGGGAGATGAACCGAATGAGGAAAAATATGCAGCCTTTGCTAAGGGATACCAGGTTTATTTTGATGCTTCTACCCGTTTTATGCGCGGACTGGACAGTGAAGGTAACTGGCGTACTCCTTTCAATCCCCGTTCATCCAATCACCGTAGTGACGACTATTGCGAAGGTACAGCTTGGCAATGGACTTGGTTTGTACCTCATGATATAGATGGATTAGTGGAGCTGATGGGAGGACGTGATGCCTTTATCGGTAAACTGGATTCTTTGTTTATTGCCGATTCAGCTTTGGAGGGTGATATGGTTTCTGCTGATATCTCCGGTTTGATAGGACAATATGCACATGGCAATGAACCAAGTCATCATATTACTCATCTGTATAACTATGTGGATCAACCTTGGCGGACACAAGAACTGGTGGATCAAATATTACATACCCTTTATTTTAATGATCCGGACGGATTGTCGGGCAATGAGGATTGCGGACAGATGTCCGCGTGGTTCATTCTCAATTCTATGGGTTTCTATCAGGTATGTCCGGGTAAACCGATTTATTCTATCGGTCGCCCATTATTCGAAAAATCTACCATTCAGTTGAAAGATGGTAAGACATTCACTGTCATAGCACATAATAACAGTCGCGAGAACAAGTATGTGCAGAGTATGGTACTGAATGGAAAGAAGTTGGATAAGCCTTTCTTTACGCATCAGGATATAGTAGATGGTGGTACGTTGGAACTGACGATGGGGAATGTTCCTCTGAAGTGAAGCAGAATGATTTAGTCAATAGGTATGAATCAAAATAGTCGTAATCCGATTTCCTGGGTACCCACCGTCTACTTTGCCATGGGGCTTCCCTTTGTTGTACTGAATATGGTGTCTGTGCTGATGTTCAAGGGATTGGGGATTGGTGATGCACAGATTGCTTTGTGGACATCACTGATTATGTTGCCTTGGACACTGAAATTCCTTTGGAGTCCGTTCTTGGAAATGTTCAAGACGAAAAAGTTCTTTGTGGTGCTGACACAATTGATTACCGGGGCAGGTTTTGCCTTGGTAGCATTGGCGTTGCATCTTCCGGCTTTCTTTGCCGTGTGTATTGCTTTGTTGGCGGTTATTGCTTTCAGCGGGGCGACACATGATGTTGCAACAGATGGCGTTTATATGTCGGAACTGAATAAGCAGGATCAGGCCAAGTATATCGGTTGGCAAGGTGCTTTCTATAATATTGCTAAAATTGTTGCATCCGGCGGACTGGTTTGGTTGGTAGGATGGTTGCTGAAATACTTCGGAGGAGTTCAGGGAGTGGAAGAAGCTGTCCACCATGAAGCGACTGTGCAAGCATGGATGACGGTCATGTTGATTCTGGCTGCTGTAATGGTATTTCTGGGAGTATACCATATGCGTATGTTGCCTTCGGGAGGAACTGCAGCCACAGGCGCAGCGTCCGGCAGGGAAACTTGGAACCGATTGGTGGAAGTTATCCGTGCTTTCTTTCAGAAGAAGCATATCTGGTATTATGTGGCATTTATCATTCTTTATCGTCTGGCCGAGGGCTTTGTCATGAAGATTGTTCCGTTGTTTTTAAAGGCGGAACGCTCTGTTGGAGGCTTGGGACTGGGAGAACAGGAGATAGGTCTGTATTATGGTACTTACGGGGCAGCTGCTTTTGTATTGGGATCCCTATTGGCAGGGTATTACATCTCTCACAGAGGACTGAGCCGGACATTGTTTTCGTTGTGTTGTGTTTTCAACCTGCCGTTTCTGGCTTATACATTGCTGGCCATTTATCAGCCGGAGAATGGTATGTTGATAGGCGGTGCCATCGTGCTTGAATACTTCGGATATGGTTTCGGATTCGTAGGTCTGACCCTGTTTATGATGCAGCAAGTGGCTCCCGGCAAACATCAGATGGCTCATTATGCCTTTGCTTCGGGCATCATGAATCTGGGAGTGATGCTTCCGGGATCTATCAGTGGTTTTGTCAGTGATGCGTTGGGATATAAGGCATTTTTTATTTTTACGATGTTTGCTACTATTCCGGCATTTCTGATCACTTATTTTGTACCTTTCACCTATCCGGATGAAAAGAAGAATCAATGAAATATATAACTAATAAATAGAAGAATTATGAAACAGATGATGAATATGCCTTGGGAAGAACGCCCGGAAGGTTGTACAGACGTAATGTGGCGTTACTCTAAAAATCCGGTTATCGGACGCTATCACATTCCGACTTCCAACAGTATTTTCAACAGTGCGGTAGTTCCGTTCGGAGATGGATTTGCCGGTGTCTTCCGTTGTGATAATAAGGCAGTGCAGATGAATATCTTTGCGGGCTTTAGTAAAGACGGAATCAATTGGGAAATAAGCCATGAGCCTATCTGTTTCAAGGCGGGGAATACGGAGATGATAGAGTCCGAGTATAAATACGATCCGCGTGTCACCTGGATTGAAGACCGTTACTGGATAACCTGGTGTAATGGTTACCACGGACCTACTATCGGTATTGGCTATACATTCGACTTCAAAGAATTCTTCCAGTGCGAAAATGCCTTTTTGCCTTTTAACCGTAACGGGGTACTTTTTCCGCAGAAGATAGATGGTAAGTATGCTATGTTGAGCCGTCCGAGCGATAACGGTCATACACCGTTTGGAGATATTTACATCAGTTACAGTCCGGACATGAAATATTGGGGAGAACACCGTTGTGTAATGAAAGTTACTCCCTTTCCTGAAAGTGCATGGCAGTGTACGAAGATAGGTGCCGGTTCTGTACCATTCCTTACTGAAGAGGGCTGGTTGATATTCTATCATGGGGTTATTACTACCTGCAACGGTTTCCGTTATTCTATGGGAGCGGCTATTCTTGATAAAGAAAATCCGGCAAAGGTATTGTATTGCACACGTCCGTACTTGCTTGCTCCTGCTGCTCCTTATGAATTGCAGGGAGATGTACCCAATGTAGTATTCCCTTGTGCCTCTTTGCAGAATGGGGATAAAGTGGCGGTATATTATGGCGCTGCCGATACAGTTGTAGGTATGGCCTTTGGTTATATTTCGGAAATCATAGAATTTACGAAGAAAAACAGCATTGTATAGTTAATCCCTTAAAGAATCAGTCGGCTATGAAACGTATTTTATTGGCTTACACACTTTCTGCCTTTTGTCTGCTTCCGGCGTTTGCCGGAGGTGGAGAGGGTTCTTTACCTATAAGCTATGTCAATCCTTTCATCGGTACCACTAACTTCGGAACTACTAATCCGGGAGCGGTTTGTCCCAATGGAATGATGTCCGTGGTTCCTTTCAATGTGATGGGATCGGAAGATAACAAGTATGATAAAGATGCCCGTTGGTGGTCTACTCCTTACGAGTTTCACAATTGCTTTTTTACCGGATATTCGCATGTCAATCTGAGTGGTGTGGGGTGTCCCGAACTGGGATCTTTATTGCTGATGCCTACTACGGGTGAATTGTCCGTAGACTACAAGGAGTACGGAAGTCGTTATAAGGATGAACAGGCTTCTCCGGGCTATTACAGTAATTTCCTCACTCGCTATAATGTGAAGACCGAGGTGTCTGCCACTCCCCGCACGGGTGTTTCACGTTTCACATTTCCTGCCGGACAAAGCCATGTATTACTGAATTTAGGTGAAGGGCTGACGAATGAAACCGGTGCTTTCCTGAAACAGGTGAGTGACACCGAATTTGAAGGCATGAAATTATTGGGAACTTTCTGCTATAACCCCCAGGCAATATTTCCCATTTATTTTGTAATGCGTGTCAACAAGCAGCCGGTATCCAGCGGTTATTGGAAAAAACAGCGTCCCATGACCGGAGTTGAAGCTGAATGGGATCCCGACAACGGACACTACAAACTTTATATCCGTTATCGTAAGGAAATTGCCGGAGATGATATCGGTGCTTTTCTTACTTTCAACACGACGGAAGGTGAACAGATCGAAGTGCAAATGGGAGTTTCTTTTGTCAGCATCGAAAATGCCCGCCTGAATCTGGATACAGAACAAAGTGGAAAGAATTTCAGTCAGGTATTGGCAGATGCCCGTATGCGTTGGAATGAGGACCTTTCGCGTATTCTTGTCGAAGGCGGGACGGAAGAACAGAAAACTGTCTTTTATACTGCCCTTTACCATACGTTGATACATCCCAATATCTTGCAAGATGTCAACGGGCAATACCCTGCTATGGAGAGTAATGAAATACTGACTACAAATGGAGACCGTTACACTGTTTTCTCGCTTTGGGATACGTACCGTAACGTTCACCAACTCCTTACGTTGGTTTACCCCGAACGTCAGTTACAAATGGTGCGTTCCATGCTCGATATGTATCGCGAACATGGTTGGCTACCCAAGTGGGAACTTTACGGGCGTGAGACGTTAACTATGGAGGGTGACCCGTCTATTCCTGTCATCGTTGATACCTGGTTGAAAGGCCTACGCGATTTTGATATCGATCTGGCTTATGAAGCTATGTATAAATCTGCCACTTTGCCCGGTACCGAGAATTTGCTGAGGCCGGATAATGATGATTATATGTCATTGGGATATGTTCCTTTGCGTGAACAGTATGATAATTCGGTCTCTCATGCATTGGAGTATTACATTGCAGACTATTCTCTTTCGCTTCTGGCAGAAGCTTTGGGCAAGAAAGAGGATGCGCGTTTTTTTTATAATCGTTCACTGGGATATAAGCACTACTATAGTAAGGAATTTGGTACTTTCCGTCCTATTTTGCCTGATGGTCAGTTCTATTCACCCTTCAATCCAAGACAGGGAGAAAATTTTGAACCGAATCCCGGTTTTCATGAAGGATGTGCCTGGAATTACAGTTTCTATGTTCCCCACGATGTGAAAGGACTTGCCCGTCTCATGGGTGGACAGAAACCTTTCATTGAAAAACTTCAGCGTGTCTTTGACGATGGACTCTATGATCCTGCCAATGAACCCGACATTGCTTATGCTCATCTCTTTTCTTATTTCAAGGGCGAAGAATGGCGTACGCAAAAGGAGACCCAGCGGCTTTTGCAGAAATATTTTAAGAATGCTCCCGATGGTATCCCCGGTAATGATGACACCGGTACCATGTCTACATGGGCCATCTTTAACATGATAGGATTCTACCCCGACTGTCCCGGTGATCCATATTATACCCTTACTACGCCTGTATTCGATAAGGTAGTGATTCGCCTTGACCCTGATACTTGGGGAAGTGATAAGCTGGTGATAGAAACTAAACGTCCTTCAGCAGAATCCTTATACATCCGTGAGATGGAGTTAGGCGGGAAGAAATTATCCCGTTACCGTATCAGTCATGAAGAACTGATAAAAGGTGGAACGCTGAGATTTATCCTTCGTTAGAATTTCCTGTTTGCAAGAAGTTAAGAGTTTGTCAACAAGAAGTTAACTTTCTGTCAACAGGAAGTTAACTTCTTGTAATGCTTTGATAATCAGTATGTATTTTCTACTGGTTATTTCTCTCTTTTCTCAGGGATGAAATCAGATATGCTCCTTTTGAATCTACTGTGCTCCATCGTGCATTGCTGATCACTTTCCATACATACCCTCCTAATTTTCCATAGTTCGAGAGTTTCAGTATGCTTTTGATCTCTTTCGGGTCAATGATACACAGTTGGTCCAGTCTGAGTAGTAAGCATTCTAAATTATGCGTCTGCTTGTTATATGCATATCCGGGGATTTCATAGAAGGAAATATCCGTCGTTCCTCCTCCGTTCTCCCCAAGGGGAGTTAGAGGGGGAAGTCCTTTACTTTCTTCTCCTATACTATGCTCTCCTATACTTTGTCTGGAATTGTCTGCATTTTCAGGTGGATTGTCTACATGCTGCATACTATTTTGTGGATTTTGCATACAGCCTGTATCTTTTTCCCCTTTTCTGCTTTTATATTCCTTCGTTTCTTCTTCTGTTTTTACCAACATGTAGGGTAGGGACGCTAAGTCCCTTTTCCTACGTTTGGTTGCTTCAAGCCACACTTTCTGAATCTCCACGGATGTCAATATTCCATATTTCTCATAAGTCTCTTTATCAAAGAATGCTTTTTCTACCAAGATATCTACAATTCCCTGCATCTCATCTTCTGTAAGTTCCCTGCCGGCCTTATTAGTGAAGAGAGTACATTGCTCCTTTCCCCAAAGCAGGTAATATCCGCTTTCCTTATATATTTTGCTCAATAGCTTCATTACTGCTGCCGTTCCTTTCATACCGAACTTTGCCTCGGTCAGTTCCATGGGTACTTCATCAAAGAGTACCACTGATATGGGATAATATTGTATCCCTCCATACGTCATTGCCATAACTTTTAATTTAAAACTTTTAATTCTTAATTTACTACTGGTCTCCATTCCAGGAAGTTTTCCAGTTGGAAGCTTCTCCATGCTTGTATATCTACGTCCCAATACACAACATGTCCTTCGATACGCTGTATATCGTATCTTTGATGAAAGTGGCTTTCATAGGGTAGTAGGGTTGCTTTTACAAACTTGAATGTTCCGTCTTGCTTGTAATATGCTATGAGAGCATATCCATAGAGCATGTAGTCAATAAGGTTTTCCAGTCTGTCCGTCATCCATTGTGCTGCGCTTTTCGTATATTCTTTTTCAAGCATAATACGTATTGCCCATTTCTTTCTGAGTGCTTCGTGAAGTGAAGCGTTCCTTTTTTGCTTTTTCATTGCATTTTTAATTTTAAATTCTTGAATTTTTAGTTGTTTAGTAGGTGTTTATGTCGGGCATAAAAAGAGAGAAGATGTCACTTTTTGAAAAAGCGGCATCTTCTCATTTGCGGGGCTTAATCTTTGCTAAAGCGAGGCAAAGATATAGCGAATTATAGATAGGATATAACTATTTAATTATTGTCCGATTAATTTGTAGTTATTATCTTGATGTTTTCTCTCTTTTATTTATTTTACGAGGAAATTCACTTCTTAATATTTCTCCCATTTCCTCTTCTATTGTTTTTGAAACTAAATGATTATCTTGAGCGGATAGAAAGAACTTACCTTTTGCTGCCCATTCTGCCAATGCTTTTATAGATACTTCGTTTTTATTACCAAAGCATCCTTCTTCTCTTAATTTGAGTAAGAGTCTCATCCCCTTTTCCCGATCTTTATGGAGGATGCCTTTTACTGTTTGACTTTTAGGACGTCCAGGTTTTCTCTTAGTCTCTGATACATTGTTCTTTGAAGTTAATTTCTGTGCCTGTTTCGACTCTTTTTTTTAAGGCTTTCAGCCTTCATTTCTTGTTTCATTTTTCTTGTTTTTTAGTTAAATATTTAAATATGTATAAAATGTAAAAAAATGACAAAATTACTATGTTATTTTTGAAAATGGATAGGTTTGACAGGAAAAATGATTTTGGAAGTTTTTGAATGTGGTGTATGTAGTTGATATATAGGTAGATGGTGTGGGGAAAAAGGGGGTGTTTAAAAAACGTTCGTTTAATGGGCACAAAGGTAATGGGTATTTTTTGAACTTGCAAGGTGTTTAATAAAAATATTTCTAAATAAATATTTTATCACAGTCAAATAACTAATAATCAACATTATACTATTGATAATAAAGGGATTTAATATCCTTTCATTTTTATGCTTTCTGATCTTCTTCTTTTTTGTAAATCTTTACGTATATTAAACGAACGATTAAAAGTCATTTTTCTGTTTTAATAGGTTCGTTTACAGTATATTAAGCTGGAATACCTGTTTGTACGGTTTGGAAGAGAATATGTCTCATTCAAACCGCGAAGCGCACCCAAAACAATTATAAAATTCTCCTTTTTGTTTTTATAAGTGGTTGAAAATCAAAAATATTGGTTTGCGGCTCGTACTCGTGACAAGCAAGAATTTGCAGTCCGAAAATTCTTAGATAAACTTAAATCTGAGGAGAATTTGGATATTGATTACTATCTTCCCACGCGAATTGTCATATCACAATTGAAATATCGTCGTAAGCGTAGTGAAGTTCCTGTCATTCGAAATTTGATCTTCATTCGTGCCACCAAACAGGTTGCTTGTGATATTTCTAATGTTTATAGTGCCCAGCTTTTTTATATGAAGGATTTTTCTACCCATTCCATGCTGATTGTCCCCAGTAAGCAAATGGAAGACTTCATGTTTGTTATGGATTTGAATCCTGATGGGGTTAGTTTTGATACTGAGCCTTTTGCTATAGGAAACAAAGTGAAAGTCGTTAAAGGGGATTTTTGCGGCATTGAAGGTGAAATAGCTACGGAATCTAATAAAACCTATGTTGTTATTCGTATCAAGGGTGTTTTAGTTGCCAGTGTCAAAGTACCCAAATCTTACCTGAAAATGATAAAGTAGTCTTATCTTAATTGAGATTAATCATATTTTAATCATATACCAAATGAATTCTTTACTTTCTCGTGCTCTTGAGCTTCAGCATGCAGCTCATGAGCTGATGTATCTTGGTATGGACGGTGAACCTATCTATTCTGATACTTTTTGTCGGTTAAATAAGGAACTTCTCGTCAAGTCCGATTCCCTTTTTTCCTCTCAGAGTTCCAATATTGAGGAAGAAGCCAACTTGTGTCTGGCTCTTCTGATGGGCTATAATGCTACCATTTATGATTATGGGGATAAAGGGCAGAAAAAGCAGGCTGTTTTAGATCGAATCTATAATGTTTTGGAGAAACTTCCTGATTCTTTGCTTAAGGTTCGTTTATTGACTTATACTTATGGTGAAGTTTATGAAGAATCTATGCTTCAGGAAGTTCATAGCATTATGGATAATTGGAATAAATCAGCTTTGACTGTTGAACAAACGGAAGTAATGGAGGAATTAAAGAATATTGAAGAAAATCCTTATCCATTTGAAGTAATATAAAAAATGTAAGTGGTAAACATATAATTTTGTATTCTTAATTTAAGATGTTAGTTTGGTTATAGTAATATAGGATACATATGATTGCAGAATTACTTGCATTCTATTATGCTTTATAGTAAAGTTATATTTCGATTACTTTCATGATAGATAATAGTTTAAACAAACGGGAGGGGGGAAGAATAGTTTTTTTAACAACTCGTTTGTTGGGTGCTGTTCAATTAGTCGCTATTATAATTGGGGGTTTTGAAATTAAAACTTATTGCAGTTTGTTTGGGAACAACAGGATTTGGCATAATGGGATTATTTAATTCTTCATATAGCCTTCTTTCGTTCATAACTAACTCATTCTTCAGTTTTTGAGATACTTCTGATTGTGCGTTTTTTCATGTTCTTATGCAGTATTTGAATCGTTCTTTTTTATGGTGTTTTATGATATTTCATTGGATGTGTTTTAATTCTTATTATTTGATCTTATCCTTTTCTTGACTTAAAAAAACGTTTAATAAATTGAGTATGGATATTCAGAATAGTCGAATTATAGATTTGCCAAAGATTTTAGATAGAAGAGGAAATCTTTCTATTATCGAACAATATAAAAACATACCTTTTAAAATAGCCCGTACTTATTGGATATATGACGTACCAGGTGGTGAAAAAAGAGGTGGTCATGCTTATCGGGAAAATGAAGAGTTTATCGTTGCCTTATCTGGAAGTTTTGATGTAGTATTGGATGACGGGAAAAGCAAAGAGATATTTTCTTTAAATCGTTCTTATTATGGGTTATATGTTCCTAGAGGTCTATGGCGTGAGATGAATAATTTCTCTACGAACTCTTTGGCTTTAGTTCTGGCCTCTACTCCTTATAATGCAGAAGATTATATTTACGATTATCAAACGTTCTTATCCTTTAATAAATGATATTCATAGCATTTTTTCTATATATTCCCTTTCAGTTATTTAATTAATTTCATTATAGGTATATACATCAATATATGATTCAAATAGTATGGATTAATAGATTAGGACATACTTTTAATACATTGCTGGTTCAACTTGGTGTAACAATCTTGTAGGAATATAAATTTCTTATGTACTTATTATTTGTATTAATTGCAAGTGTTTTATTTGGTAAGTATTATGAATAATCTATTGTTTCCTTTTACAAAAAAAGAGTAAAATGAAGCAATCTGCTATTTATGATTGTTTTTTAATAGATCTTCTTAAGATTGAAAACCGTGCGGGCAATATAGCTTCTATTCATGGGATGCTAATTCTAGGTAGGCTGAAAATGCGATTATAAACGTATGGTTATCGACGTACGATTTGTTCAAAAAAACATTCATTGTTTATTTTTAATCATTCAATTGAAACTTGGACATGGTTCGATACCACTAGTAAGAACTCAAAAGTAAAAAACAAAAATAACCGAGTTTAATATGGCTAAAAAAGTAATGCTAGTATTCGGAACTCGCCCAGAAGCCATTAAAATGTGCCCACTGGTCAAGGAGTTCCAAAGACGTTCACAGGAGTTCGAAACCATTGTGTGCGTCACTGGGCAGCATCGAGAAATGCTCGATCAGGTGCTTAAGATCTTCGATGTCAAGCCTGATTACGATCTCAACATCATGAAGCAGAGGCAGGATCTCACCGATGTAACCACGAGCGTTCTCATCGGTCTTCGCGATGTCTTCAAAGAGTGCTGTCCCGATCTAGTGCTCGTTCATGGTGACACCACTACCTCAATTGCTGGTGCTCTTGCTGCATTCTACGCACAGATTCCTGTAGGTCACGTAGAGGCAGGTCTTCGTACTCACAACATCTATAGTCCATGGCCAGAGGAGATAAATCGTCAGATTACTGCCCGTATCGCTACCTACAACTTCTCGCCAACTCCCCTCTCTGAGAAAAACCTCCTTAACGAGAAAGTACATGGTAATATTTACGTTACCGGTAATACTGTGATTGATGCTCTCCACACGGTGGTCGAGAAGCTCAAAACTGATGATGTTCTTGCTCGTGAGCAGGACAACGTGCTTGCACAGGCTGGTTACGACATTACTCGTCTTAATAATGACAAGAAGCTTATTCTCATCACCGGTCATCGTCGCGAGAATTTTGGCGATGGCTTCATCCGCATGGTCACTGCTATGAAGGATCTTTCAGAGAAGTATTCTGAGGTTGATTTCGTTTATCCGATGCATCTTAATCCAAACGTACGTAAGTCAGTCCACGAGGTGTTTGGCGAAGACCTCACCCGTCCTAACTTCTTTTTTATTGCCCCCCTCCAGTACCTTGAATTCGTATATCTCATGAGCAAAGCCACCATTGTCCTCACTGACTCAGGTGGTATCCAAGAGGAAGCTCCGGGGCTTGGCAAACCGGTACTTGTGATGCGGGACACCACTGAACGTCCTGAGGCTCTTGCTAACGGTACCGTTCACCTTGTCGGCACCGATTACGACAAGATTATGAATGAAGTCAGCGTCCTACTTGATGATACTTCTGCCTATGAGAAGATGAGTAAGGCTGTCAATCCGTATGGTGACGGACAGTCTTGCCGTCGCATTGCTGATGTGCTTGCGGAGAAAGAGACTGATCGATATGATGTGAAGTAAATAGACATTTTATGGTTAAGCAGGTGTGTAGATAGAAAGGGGGGGAGCCTTCATTTGTTTCAATTAACAAATAATATTCATGGAAGAAATAGTTCTTACTGATGGGTTATTTCTAAATCTTGGTACCCTAATAAGGTGGTGGATTTTAGCCTTTAGTTTGTGTGAGTAGGAGATTGCGATCGTTAATTAGTGGTTCTTAAATGATGGTGAACTCAATATTCAGTTCCTTGGTCGTGAATTCGTATGGTTGGATACCAGAATCCACGATTCGCTCTCAACATGCGTTGATAGATTTGAGAAATGTTGAGGGGGCAAGATTGATTATCTCGAAGGTATTGCATACCGCAAAAATTGGATCATCGAGGAGTATATGTGTGAACTTGCTCAACTAATACTAAAGACCAATATGGTCAATATCTTTTCAAGGTAATCGAAGAAAAGAAGAGAGTAATTCAGATACCTTTCGCAAGTAAACAACAAATCTCTATCTTGATTTGCAAGGTTCAATGGTTACTCCGCACATAAACTTCAAAACTAAGCATAACTAGGTAGAACTTTTATAATGAATATAGAGATAATGAAAAATGTAGTTATCATCAGTGGTATTGGCTTTGTTAATAGTCATGTAATTCACCTTCTTGTAAACAAATGTCTAGAGTGTGACATCATTAACTTGGATTAGTATACTTATGCTGGCAACTAGGCTAACCTTAAAAACATTGAGGATAAGCCTAACTACAAGTTCGTGAAGGTGATATCTACGATCCCGATGTATTCTACAAACTGATGCAGGATGAGAATTGATGGTATTATTCACTTTGTAGCGGAGTTGCACGTTGATTGCTCTATTAAGAATCCTTTTGCCTTTACTCGTACGAATGTGAGGGGATGATCCCCAGTCTACTTTAGGCTGCTAAGCTCTATGGAGGAAAGTCTGCCTGAAAAGTATAACATTGATGATTTCAGCGAGTGGAAGAACATCAATATCATCAAGGTGGTGGCAACAGTGGATAGAGCCCTCGGCAGAGTGGAACTTGAAATCTCTGAAATTTATTTTAATATGAGCTTCATCACTTACATTACTAACTACCTCGGACATTACGCTAGTTATACTATTGACTCTATTAAGCTTATAAGGAATTTGATGGGGAGCCATCATTGCTATTTGAGGAAAGTATTGAGAAGACCGTGAAGTGATATTTGGAGAATTAAGTTTGAATGGATAACATCACAAGTGGTGAGGGCGAGAAATATTACAAGGATATGTATAAGGGAATATAATCGGGTAAGCACTGATAATGCAAGATAGTAAATCATCATATAAAAGTATCGTTAAGGCGACCTCGTTGTTTGGAGGTGTTCAGGTATACCAGATACTCATCCAAATAATTAAGTCGAAGATTATTGCCATTTTGCTTGGACCTGCTGGTGTCGGAGTTATTGGCCTTTTCCAAAGTGGTTTGGATTTAGTAAAGAACCTCACTAGCATGGGGCTTGCTTCCAGCGCAGTTCGTGATGTATCAGAGGCGAATGGATCAGGAGATAGCCAAAAAATTTCCAAAACGGTAACAGTAATAAGACGTTTAGTATGGATAACGGGTATGTTGGGATTAGTTGTTGTGGCAGTAACTTCTCCAATACTCAGTAAGTTTGCCTTTGGTAACTATGACTATACTATTCCGTTCATTTTATTGTCTATTGTTCTTCTTCTTGATCAGCTCTCTGCAGGTCAAAAGGTAATTCTTCAGGGATTGAGACGTTTGAAGGACCTTGCATGTTGTTCAGCCATCGGTGTAACTGTAGGACTTATTGTTTCAATACCGTTTTACTATTGGATGGGTATTGAGGGTATTGCTCCAACACTTATATTGACAAGTATATGCTCGCTTTTAGTATCGTGGTGGTACTCCCGCAAAATCAAGATTGGAAAAGCAGATATATCCGTAAAAATGACCTTTACACATGGACGGCAAATGTTGGTGATGGGTGTGTCCATGAGCCTTAGTGGTATATTTGCGACTGCTGTTGCATACATTACTCGTGGATATATCCAAAGTGTCGGTGGGGTGGTAGAAGTTGGCTTGTATCAAGCAGGTTTTTCAATAATGACAACTTACGTTGGTCTTGTTATGAATGCTATTGCGACCGATTATTATCCTCGTCTTGCCTCAATAAATAATGATAATAAGAAATGCCGGCAGGCTGTTTGTCAACAAGGTGAAATAGGAATAATGATACTTGCACCGCTTCTCACGATATGTTTAGTGTTTATGCCATTTGTTCTTAAGATACTTTATAGCGATGAGTTTCTTGCGGCAAATCAATATATTTCATGGGCATGCCTCGGTATGCTACTGAGATTAGGTTCATGGGTGATAGGTTTCCTTTTTATAGCAAAGGCGGAGTCTAAGTTATATATTGTAAATGAGTTATGTGCTAACTCATATTTCTTGTTGATGTATATTATTGGATACAAGTATTGGGGCTTGGCCGGGATTGGTGCTACTTTTACACTCGCTTATACAATCTACTTTATCCAGGTATACCTTGTTGCGAGAAAAAGATATGAGTTCACATTCAGCCGAGAGTTCATTGTATGCTATGGTAGCCAAATAGCTTTGGTTGTAGGTTGTTTGATACTCGTTCTTTTTGCTGATGGACTAATGAAGTACTCAGTAGGTTGTTGGTTCATTTTACTCTCAACTTTCTTAGGAATTCGCGGTCTTAATAAAAGAATAGATATCCTCGGCATACTCAAGCAAAAACTAAATAATAGATAATATGGAACAACCAAGAACCATAGAATCTCCCGAAGATTGGAGACAAGAGAGGAAATTTCTCTCGTTGAGGAATTTAAGCAGATTCTTTTTAAGGTTGAGCGTACATACATATTACGATGTTTGAAGCAGTGAGAAATGTGGTGGATATGCATACCATGAGAATACCGAGTTCATTGTGTTTATTTTCAGGTAGTTTTAATGTGGTGTTTGATGATGGTAAGAAGAAATGATATTTTCTTTGAATTGTTCTTATTATGGTCTTTTTGTACTAAAGAGTTGGTGGCGACAGATGGAGAAACTTCTCTACCGATATATTTACACTTGTGTTGATGTCTACTCCATGCACAAAGAAGACCATGTTTCATTAGAAATGTAAACTCCTTCTTTGGTTTTATCAGAATAGATAATCACTATGTTTATATATGATAATCTTAATATTGACTATAACGGCTAGTTAGCTTTGTGACAAATATTTCTTAAGACCTGTTTAGTTATGGCTGCAAGAAAGAATAAATTAACTGTTTATAACTGCTCAATCATAGAGTTACCGAAGATTGAGACCGAGGGTGGAAATATCACTCCGGTTCATCCTAATATCAATGTTCCGTTTGATATCAAACGAGTGTTTTACTCATACGATATCCCTGGTGGTGAAGCTCGAGGTGCCCATGCGCATAAGGAATGTCACCAGTTTCTGGTGGCTGCTTCTGGAGCATATGAAGTACTCTTGGACGATGGCGTGAACAAACGTACCGTTCTTCTTAACCGTCCGTTCTATGGTCTTCATATACCCCCAGGAATTTGGGCGTCTGAACAAGCTTTTTCCTCAGGAAGCATTTGCCTTGTACTCGCATCGCATGGCTATAGTGAGGAGGACTACATTCGTAAATACGAAGATTACTTAGAATACATACAGAAATGATACATCCATTAGCAGATTGTATGAATCCAAACATACCTGACTCAACCAAGGTATGGCAATTTACTGTGGTTTTCCCTCATTGTCAAGTGGGTGAGAACTGTAATTTTAATGCTAACGTCCTTGTAGAAAATGATGTGGTTATAGGAAACAATGTGACCCTCAAGTCTGGAGTTCAGATTTGGGATGGCATTACTATAGAGGATGATGCATTTATTGGTCCTAATGCATCTTTTGTCAATAACCCTCATGTTCGCAACAAGCAGTATGTTGAGCCAGTGAGAACTCTTCTCAAAAAAGGCTGTTCTATTGGATCAAATGCTACCATCTTGTGTGGGGTAACAGTAGGCGAGTATTCTTTCATTGGCGCTGGTGCAGTGTTGACTAAATCAACAGAGCCATATACTCTTTGGGTTGGCAATCCTGCTAAGCAAATCGGTTTCGTTACCAAGAGTGGAATGCCATTGGATATGAATATGTGTGACAGGCAAGGAAACAAACATTCATTAGACGAGTAATATAAAGACAAGATAATATGGTAAAGCTTTTAGATCTTCAGGCAATCACAATGATGCATGGTAATGAGTATAGGGCAGCAGTCAATCGCGTAATCGAATCAGGTTGGTTCCTTCAAGGGAATGAGAATAAGCAGTTTGAGGCTGATTATGCTAAGTATATCGGTACTGATGAGTGTATTGCCGTTGCCAACGGCCTCGATGCTCTTTATCTGATTATGCGTGCATACAAGGAGATGGGGGTCATGCAAGATGGTGACGAGATAATTGTACCTGCGAATACTTACATTGCTACTATTCTCGCGATCACCAAGAACAACCTTACACCTGTACTAGTTGAGCCTACATGGGATAATCTTGAAATTGACATCGATAAAGTTGAGGAGGCTATTATGCCTAAGACTAAGGGCGTGATGATCGTTCACCTTTATGGTCGTGTGGCATACAACGACAAGTTGGGCGAGATCTGCAAGAAACATAATCTCAAGCTGATGGAGGATTGTGCACAGAGTCATGGTTGCGCGTGGAAGGGTGTGAAGACAGGTGCTCTTGGTGATGCTGCTGCTCATTCATTCTATCCTGGCAAGAACCTTGGTGCCTTTGGTGATGCTGGTGCCATTACCACTTCCGATCCTGAACTTGCAAGTATAATTCGTGCTCTTGCTAACTATGGTAGCCAGAAGAAGTATGTGTTCAAATATGTGGGTATGAACTCACGTATGTCTGAATCCGATGCAGCTGTTCTAGATATGAAGCTCAAGTACCTTAATGAGGACAACAAAAAGCGACAGGAATTGGCTGCATATTATTATGAGAACATCAAGAATCCTTTGATCACCCTTCCTGTACGTATTGCAGACGAGAACAACGTCTATCACCAGTTTCCAATTTTTTGCGAGCGTCGTGACGAACTTCAGAAGTTCCTTGCCGACAATGGTGTACAGACATTAATTCATTACCCAATTCCTCCTCACCATCAGGAGTGCTATGTAGAGGCTGTTTGGAATAAACCGCAGTTGAGCTTGCCTATTTCAGAGAAGATTCATGAGCAGGAGTTATCTATTCCTATGAATCAGGTGATATCGATGGAAGAGGCTAAGATTGTAGTGGATGTGTTGAATGCGTTTAAGTAATATTTGCAGAATGGGATATTTGTTTGTTGCCAATTTATGAAGAAATATATCGTTTTAACGTTCAACGTATGTAACATGGGCGGAGGCCAATTATTTGTTCTCCGTAGATCTTTGTATTTGAAGAACAAAGGCTTTGATGTTCATGTTATTACAACTTTTGACAATGGTGTATTTCCATTAAAGGAGAGCTTTGAGGGTATTTCAATCTACAATATCCCAGAAATGGCAAGTTCGTCGTCTTTTGTATCGGAAAAAAGGCAAAAAGAGATATTGTCGGATGTTATCCAAAAAATAGGAAAAGCTGATAAGTATTATCTTGAGTCACATACTCTCGGAACCATAGAATGGGCTGAGCTACTTAGTGCAAAGCTACATGGACGTCATTTGGCATATCCTTTGGCAGAACCTTTGTTTAATAAGCAATTCTTTTATCCGGGAAAGTCAATCATATTAAATAAATTGGAACGAAATCAGTTATATGGTAACAATTCGAGAAGTCTAGTACATATTTTTGGAAAGGAGCCGAAACAGAATCTTTTTATCAATATTGCATTTGACGAGACAGAATTGAAAGAGATGTGTTTCCCAAGTCTTAACTACAAGAAACAAGCAGGTGATTATGTTATTACCACTGTAACACGGTTAGATAAAACGTACGTAGAACCTTTTATTGAGGATGTGAAAAAACTAGCTTTGAAATATCCTACCGAAAAATTTGTAATGATAGTTGCTGGAGGAAGTAACACAGGTACTCGAGAAAAGGATTTGTTGGCTAAATATAGCAGATCTAGCATCGCGAATCTAAAGATTATATTCACAGGTTACATTAAGGAATTAGGTAAAGATATATTTAATATTAGTGATGTGTTTGTAGGAATGGGAACTGCATCTATCAATGCAATTTCTCAAAAATGTATAGCATTAAACATTGATCCTTCAAGAAATAGTATGTGTTCTGGAATTTTTGGAATTGATACCAATAATTTTGGGTATACTGAAAATGGTAAAGTCTATACAATACTTGAGAAGATTGAAGAAATCTATTTAGCTGATGAGAATAAAAAGAACTACTTAAAAAAGACAGGCAGAGAATTGTTTGAGACTTCTTTTGAAATAAATTCCTGTTTCTTGCAAATGGACGCTGCAATAAACTCAATTTCAGAGAGCCAGGATGAACCCTATCTACATGTTAGTAGGTTGTATCGATTTATCGTTAGATTATCGTATAATTTATTGGCAATTATAAAAAATACTAATTATTTTAAATAACAAATTGGACAATTTACTATCGTTTTAATGAAGACTGTTGCATTCATAACCATCCACGTCGGATTTAACTTCGGTTCAAAGTTGCAGACTATTGCTACCTCGGAAGTGTTGAAGAAATTGGGATATAATCCTGTATGCGTAAACTATATACCTCCAAGGGTTACACATAAACGTTATTGGGATGAAGCGTTTGGGAACCCTGCAAATTTATTGAAACGACTTTTATTCTATCCGGTTCGTCGAATAACAGAGCACAATTTTGATGGGTATTTGAGCAAGCATTGTAAGCTCTCGAAGCCTTTTTATACAGAAGATGTTTTCAGGGAGAAGTGTCCGAAGTCCGATCTGTATGTTTCCGGTAGCGACCAACTGTGGAATTACAAGCATAACGAGGGTAACGACAAACACTATTTTTTTGATGGTATTGAGGGCGTTAAGATTGCATACGCTTCTTCCATCGGTATGGAAAGTTTACCTGAGGATTATGCACAGTATTTGAAGGAGCAGTTGTCTCAATATAAAGCGATTTCTGTAAGAGAACAGTCGGCGGTAAAGTTACTTGACAGTATAGGCTTGAGTTCGACTCATGTGCTTGATCCTACCTTTATGCTCACTAAGGAGGAATGGAAACACTTTACTTCTAAACGCCTTGTGAAGGAGAATTACCTTTTTGTTTATTTGCCATACAATATTGAGAACAAGGATATAGTGTACAGAAGTGTACGCAAGATTGCAAAGGCAAAGAATCTGAAGGTGATTTCGTATTCTGACAATGTGTTCAGGGATCAGTATGCCGACAAGACCATATACTTTGTGGATCCTGGTGACGTATTGTCGCTTATCTATCATGCGGATTATGTTGTGACCAATTCTTTTCACGGAACGGCATTCTCAATCAATCTAAACAGGCAGTTCTGGGTGTATATGCCATCCAAGTTTTCTACCCGTATTAGCAGCATTCTTGATCTCTGTGGACTTAGTAGTAGACTGCTTGACAAAGAGATTACTGAAACTCAAATGAATGAAAGCATTAGTTACGATAAGCCTAATACTGTATTACAACAAGAGCGCGATGTAGCTTACAACTTTTTAGCCCAAGCATTGCAATAAATGTATTTCAAGACACTTTCCAAATCTGAATGTTGCGCATGTACAGCATGCGAGCATGCATGTCCAGTTAAAGCCATCAAGTTCTCTTCTGACAAAGAGGGCTTTATGTACCCTTCCATTGACAAGAATTTGTGCACCAACTGCAGGCTTTGCGAACGCGTATGTCCTATAGAGCACCCAGATTATAACAACAATGAGAAACCAGAGGTTTATGCTGCTTTATTGAAGGATATTGAGCAACGTAAGCAGAGCTCCAGTGGAGGCCTTTTTTATGCTATTGCCTGCTGGATTCTGAAGCAAGGAGGTAAAGTGTATGGTGCCACTATCGACGCTAATCACCAAGTAAAGCATATTGGGGTCGATAATCTCGAAGACCTGTATCTCCTTAGAGGTTCCAAATATGTACAGAGCGACTTGCAGCATGTATATGCCGATATAAAGAATGAACTGAAGAACGCTCGATGGTGCTATTTTGTGGGTACTGGCTGCCAAGTAGCTGGTCTGAAGGCATTTCTCCGTAAGGACTATGAAACCCTTTTAACTTCTGATCTTGTTTGCCATGGCGTTCCGAGCCAGTGGCTCTTTGACCAGCACATCCAATATCTAGAGGAGGAACATCATGGAAAAGTGTCTGATTATAAGTTTAGAAACAATGAAGCGTGGGGAGTGTGTGAAATTTTCAATCTCACACACCCAGAGGGAAAGGTAAAGACTATTAAATACCCTTCGTATAGTTTGAGTCCATTCCTTTATTCATTTATGTGTGCGATGACATACCGTTATTCTTGCTACAATTGTAAGTTTGCACGTATTCCAAGGCAGGGAGATATTACCTTGGCCGACTATTGGGGAGTGCAACATTTCTTTCCCGAAATGTATTCTAATAATGGTGTCTCATTAGTATTGGTAAACTCAAAAAAAGGCAATAACATTTTTGTTTTTTTAGAACAGGATATTGATGTGAAGAGATCTAATTTAGAAGATGGGGCCAAATTCAATGCAAATTTAATAAACAAGACAAAAAAACACCCAAACAGAGACATGGCCTATAAAATTGTGAAGCAGAAAGGTTATAAAGTAGCAGCCCAAACCATATTTAAGGATCCGCATTATCTGAAACATATTGTATTGCAAAAAATGCTGAATAATAAGTTTTTTGCATTTTTGATAAATCTTAGGGCAAAATAGAAATATGATGCAACAATGTAGCATTAGTAAGAAATTGCCATTAATCGACAAAGTTATTATTTGGTTGTTGATTCTATCTCCAATTTTGCAGATATATGGTATTGGGCCGTTTAACTTATGCGAATTTCTAACATGGGGGGCGATTGGAATTGGTATGCTAAAGCATAGCTTAAATTTCAAGATGCCGACTCTGCTCCTCTGCTATTTTATATATTTATTATCAGCTACATTTCTTTCATGTTTCTTAAATTTGTCTGAATTAATAGGGAGGTCATTTGGAGTAGTTCATAGTCTTCTTGTTTTTGCTTTGTTCTTTTCTATTAAAGACATTGGCTATCTGTACAAAGTATATAAGTATTTCTCTTTGATTGCTATAGCGCTTTTTTTTGCACAGGAAATCAGCTATGCGACAACAGGTGTTCGAATATCTGGCTTGATCCCTTTCTTGCCATTAAATAGTACTTTTAGTGACTTTGAAAATACCTATTCTTTTCATGATTTTTTAAGGCTTGTAAAACGTTCGTCTTCATTTTTTAGCGAACCTGCACATTTTGCGCAATTCTTGTTGCCGTTCTTGCCGCTATCTCTATATTTTGAAAGAGGACGAAAGAAGATAATATATCCTAGTCTTGCTGTTATTTCTCTATCTATATTACAATCAGGAAATGGAATCATTGGGCTTTGTGTACTGTTGACTATATATATATACTATTATTTTCGTTACTTCTCAGTTGGATACAAAATTGTTTTGGCTATAACGGGTGCAGTTTTCCTTGAGTTTGGTGTTAGATCCTTTGTCAGTTCTGAAATAGGGCAGCAATATTTGGGACGTTCAAGCGAATTGCTATCAACAACAGGCGACGCAGAGGATGCTTCTGGTTTTGTCCGCATTTATCTAGGATATTACGTCTATAATGAATACAGTGCATTTGAAAAGATAATAGGAATTAACAATTTTACTGAAATACAATCCAAAGTTTCGCAATCACCTTATGGTTATTTGTTGAATGGTGTGTTGTATTTCAATACAATCCAAAATTATTTAATTAAGGCTGGGCTTATTGGGCTTTTATTCTTTCTGTTGCTTTTGCGAGAGATATATCGAGGAAACAATATTTGCGGTAAGTCGATAATAGTTACATTTTTTGTTTTGTCATTTATATCAAGTCAGTATTTAACGCCTGTTATGATATTGTATTTATTATTTGCGCTGAGAATAAAATCTATAAATAATAAAGATAATAAAATAACTTAGTTATATGTTGAAAAAAATAATCCTTATACAGGTGGATTCAATATTGGGTTATCCGCCAACAATGGCATTGATCAATGAACTTGTTAATGTCGGTACTGAAGTAACTGTCTTAACAACGGTTGTAAATAATCAGCTTATAGAGGTGCTTCCTGGGTCTGTAATCATTCAGAAAGTAGGTAAAGACTATACTTATAATATGTCTCCAATTATTAAACTGAGGGATCTGTTTGCAATCCGCAAGAACATTTGGAGTTACATAGATTCGCATTATGGCGACGATACTCTTCTGTGGGTTATGTCAAACATTACAATTAAACACATGGGCATGAAACTGCTCAAATATAGATATAATCTGCATTTATTTGAGTTGGTGGATAAGGTCGCTTATATTGGATCGCATACGATGGGCGTGGATATCGTGAAACTTGCTCATGCTGCACACAAGGTGATTGTATGCGAGTATAATAGAGCCCAGATTACACAGGCATGGTTCAAGCTTAAAGAGTTGCCATTGATTATTTCAAATAAGCCAATGCCTAATGGTTTTCATCGCCAATCGGAGATAACTCGTTCAGAATCGGCAAAGAAAGTTATCGCGGAATTGAAGGACAAGAAGATTATCTTGTATCAGGGCGTTGTGGATGTGGAGCGTCCTATCGAGTCGATTGCAAAGGCTGTAGAAGAACTTGATGACAGCCTTGTTTTCATGGTAATGACAGGCAGCAAATGTGAGCATTTGAAGAAATATAGAAAAACCATAATGATGCCATACATAGCTGCACCATATCATCTGGAGGTAACAAGTCATGCTTTTGTCGGTATTCTTATCTATACGCCTGTATATGGTACTTTCACATCTCCTTTGAATTCGATTTATTGTGCTCCAAATAAGATTTATGAGTTTTCGCAGTTTGGAATACCTATGATAGGAAACGATATTCCTGGTCTTAGATATACTGTTGAATATAATCGTATGGGTGTATGTGTTCCAAAGATGAATACAAAGTACTTTGCACAGGCAATACAGAACATAGCAGACAATTACAATACATTCTCAAGTAATGCTGTTAAGTTCAACCAAAATGATAACAAATCAGAGGTTGTAAGACTTGCGCTAAAAAAATAGTATTATGAAGCAGCAGAAAGTTTTAATTGTAGCATCAATTGTAGGTTTTATTGAAACTTTCAACAAAGACCTGATAGAATACCTTAATAATGCAAAAGGGTGTGAACTTCATATTGCTTGTAATTTTGATTATTTTGCAGATACCGACGAGGAAATTACTAAGCAATTTATAAAAAAAAATAAATCAGAAGGTGTATATATTCACAACATCCATTTTACACGGTCACCTTTCAGTAGCCAGAACTATGATTGCTATAAAAAATTGAAAGCAATTATTGATGAGAACAATTTTGATCTCATACATGTTCATACACCTACTGTCAGTATTCTTACCCGTTTGGCTGCAAGAACCTCTCGAAAGAAAGGAACGATAGTGATGTATACTTGCCATGGGTTCCATTTCCATAATGCATCACCTGTAAAAAATTGGCTGTTGTATTATCCGGTGGAAAGAGTGATGTCTCGTTTTTGTGACTATATCGTAACCATCAATAAAGAAGACTACAATCGCGCGAAAACGTTTCATGCTCCCAATGTTCGCTATATTCCTGGTGTTGGTGTTGATATTCATAAAATCAGCAAGATAGTCGTTAATAAACAAGCATACAAAGAATCAATAGGTGTTCCAAGGAACTGTGTATTGTTACTTTCTGTCGGAGAGATGATTGAACGTAAGAACCATGAGGTTGTAATCCGTGCGTTGAGCAAACTTCAGAATCCCAATATTTATTATGCGATATGCGGAAAGGGGCCATTACGTGAGCATCTGGAGAAGATAGCTAAAGAACTGGATGTTAGTGACAGAGTAAAATTTCTAGGTTTTCGAAAAGACATACCTGAGCTTTGTAATACAGCTGATATTAGTGCATTTCCATCGCGCATTGAGGGGCTTGGCCTTGCTGGTATTGAAGCTATGGCAGCAGGTGTTCCACTCGTATCAAGCAATGTTCATGGTATATTGGACTATGTTATAGACGGTAAAACAGGTTATGCACTATCGCCTGACGATGTAGATGGATTTGCAAAAGCTATAGATACTCTTGCAAACGACAAGAATATGCGCGAGTCAATGAGGCAAACATGCATCAATGCTGTAGCTCCATTTGAAAAAGAAAACGCAGTCAAAGTGATGATTAATATTTATAATGAAATCTTGAAATGAAAACAGCTACTATCACATTCCATAATACTAATAACTTTGGAGCAGCATTACAATGCTATGCTTTGCAACAATCTCTTTTAGCTTTAGGAGTTGAAAATGAAATTTTGGACTATACAAGCCCATATCTGAATAAACCGTATAAATTATCAGCGTTGAAAGAAAAGGGTGTTGTTCGTTATTTTTTGGGAATGGCATATTCGCTATTAAGAATGCCAAGGAATAAGGCTTTTCGAAAGTTCCGACGCTTGTTAAGGTTATCAAAACCATTAGATAAGGATACCATCAAGACTATAGAAAATGAATATGATTTATTTATTACTGGCAGTGATCAGGTATGGAACGGCAGCCTAGTTGGCTATGATGACTCTTATTTCTTGCATTTTGTCAAAGATGGAAATAAAAAAGGAAGCTATGCAGCAAGTTTCGGATTCTTGAAGTTTGAGGAGGAATTAAAGCCCAAATACCGGGAACTGTTACAGAATTATAAGTACTATAATATTAGAGAGACTTCTGGTGTCGACATTCTGAAAGATTTATTCGATGTTGATGCTAATGTTACTGTTGATCCAACTTTGTTGGTTGATAAAGATAGCTGGAGTAAAGTTGCTAACAATGCTGGAATTAGTGAGCCATACATTTTGGTATACCAAATATCTCCATCAGGTAAATTAATTGAAGTTGTAAAACAATTGAAAAAGCAAACCAATTTAAAAGTTGTAGCTGTGCCATTTATTATGGGATACTATTTTGACTATACTCCAAAGCCAACAGTTGGTCCATCAGAATGGGTTGGTTTATTCCAGAATGCGAGTTATGTTGTTACTGATTCGTTTCATGGTACTACTTTTTCTATGATTTTTAATCGCAATGTATGGTGTTGTATTCCTGAAAATGAATCAAGAATTAACAGTTTCCTTTCGATGGTAGGTATCCCCGAACGTTTACTTTACCCAAGGACAGCAATCCCTGAGAATTTAACGGAGATTATTCCTTTTGGCCAAATTAATATCAAATTGGGTGAAATAAGAGAACAAGGTCTTGCTGCATTAAGAACAATGGTATATGAAAACAAATAGCGTAGCTATAAAAGGGAAGGATTCATGCTGTGGCTGTGGTAATTGTGCGATCTCTTGTCCGAAGAATGCAGTAAGAATGGATCTAGACAGAGAAGGGTTTGAGTACCCAACTGTAGATGAAAAACTTTGTATTAATTGTGGAAAATGCATAAAAGTATGTCCATTTGAGGTGGCAAAAAATGAGTCATGCTTTAATGTGCTTTCATGCTATGCAGGATTCTATAATATTGATAAAGAGCACTTAAGTACTTCATCAGGTGGTGCTGCTACAGCTATTTCTAAAAAAATTATAAAAACTGGCGGCATAGTATATGGAGCCGCATATACTGATAATTACAAGTCCATCGCAATAAAAAGAATTGATAATGTAAAGGATTTACCACAACTTAAAGGCTCGAAGTATGCACAAACCTATAAGAGGGATACGTATTTAGCGGTTAAACAAGATTTGGCGGAGAGCAAGAAGGTTTTATATATAGGATTACCATGTGATGTGGCTGCGCTGAAGAAGTTTATAAAAGAGGATCATAATCTTTACACGGCAGAGTTGATTTGCTCGGGCGTTACCTCGCAGAGTACGCATAGGCAGTTTGTAGAACAGATAGAGAAAACTACAGGTAAGAAGATTACTTATTTCACATATAGGAATAAAGACAAAGGATGGTGTTGGCCTTCAATACAAGCTTTTTCTGGAGAAACGCTCAGCTATAACAAACCATGGTATGCATCTTTGGCAGGATATGCTTTTAAAACATTTATGAGGTATTCGTGCTACAATTGTCAATTCAAGACTTATAACAAAGTAGATCTTACTTTAGGCGATTTTTGGGGGCTTCCCAAAACAGATCCACGGTATAATCCTAATGGTGTTTCTGCCATAATAGTACACAGCGAAAAAGGAGCTTGGTTAATGTCTTCATTGGACGATTTCATCTTGCATGATGCAACTTTTGAGGAAATAAGAAATGGAAATCCAAGATTGCATAGCTGTTTGGCAAAACCCACAAATCGTGAAAAGTTTGGTAACGTGTTTGCGGAAAAGGGACTGATAGCTGCATGTGACGAATGTAGGATATGGAAAGATAAAATAAAAGATCTGGTAAAAGATTTGATATCGATCATAAACTTATAGGAATATGAAAAGGAAAGTACTTCATATCATTGGAGGAATGGGACGGGGAGGGGCTCCCATCTTTATTATTAATAATCTAAAATATGTAGATGGTACAAAGCTGCAGTTTGATTTTCTTTGTAGGAAGGATAATTGTGCATACGATGATATCATTAAACAACATGGCGGTAATATTTATATTGTTCCAGACTTTCCGCGCCATCTTTTTTCAAACTTTACTCAAACACTCCGGTTCTTTAGAGAACATGCATCTGAATATGAGGCCTTGCATGTACATGCTAACGCATTGTTTTACATTTTACCACTTATTCTAGGTAAAATTTATGGTGTAAAGAAAATAATACTTCATAGCCACAATACACAATCAAATGTTGGTGTTTTACAGTCACTACATTACATTAATAGATTGTTTGTAAATGTACTTTCTAATGTACATCTTGCTTGCGGTCAGGAAGCTGGCAAGTGGATGTTTAGCAACAGGCCTTTTGAAGTTATTAATAATGCTATTGATGTTGAAATGTTTAAATATAGTGAGCAGAGTAGAGAGGCGATTAGAAGAGAACTTGGAATACCGAAAGATGCTTATCTAATTGGTAATGTAGGCCGCTTTGAAACAGCAAAGAATCATACATTTATAATTGATGTTTTCAAGAATGTCCATGATATAAAACCTTCTTCTGTATTGCTGTTAGTTGGCGAAGGTTCTCTCTTTGAAGAAATAAAAGAGAAGGTAAAGCTTCTTAGTCTAACAGAATTTGTATATTTCTTGGGGTTACGTTCGGATATAGAAAGAATCTATTCTGCAATGGATCTGTTCTTTCTCCCATCATTGTTTGAAGGTCTTCCGTTTGTACTAATCGAAGCACAGTGTTCTGGTGTTAATTGTTTAGTATCAGATACTGTCACAAAAGAAGCTTTTATAACAGATCTGGTTACCTCTATGAAACTTGAGGATGATATTAAAGAATGGGTATCTGCTATTGATCATTTATCTACTGTTCAAAAAGATAGATCTCAATATGCAGAAGTAATTTATCAGAAGTATTATGATATCGGATATACAGCTGCCAGATTGACTGAGATATACACTAAATCATTAGAGTCATAATCAATTTTGGTATGACTCAATAAAATAATATGTAAAAACTGTTATTTGTCCCATACAGATTACATTAGGTTCAAAAACTGCTCTTACTGTTTTCTATTCTCATAAGGAGGAAATGTTTTGTATCAATTATTTCAAAAGCATTCTATTGTTGATTTGTGCTTTTGGAAAATAGAATACTTGCCAAAAGCTCGAGCTCTATATTTTACTCTATTAATGAATTGAATACATTAAAAGGTAGACTGAGATAGTGAATAATAGGGTAAAACTTACTACATTCTTTCGATCTTCAGACTTTGACTCTTGCGTTTTGAGAGTGAGTATGGCAAAGAGATAATTACCGACAAGGATTGTACCTGACGACAGCAAGAGTTGAGAAGTAAATATATGCGAGGGGCTTTCAATTATTTCCACAAATTTTGAAAGAAAATTTTCACTTGCATAAAAGATGGGCGTTATCTGATCTAGAATAGTTTGGGAAAGGGAAGTCCGTCTTTTGACAACCAAACAAAAGAATACACCGTACTTCGGAAGTGATGAGGGAGGTAGATTGCACCGTATATTATAGTATAATCAGTACCATGAAGTTGCAAGATAGTTCCATATAGAATTATATGGACAATTTTTTATCGGATTTTTGTCGATTACAGAGATTTTTTTACTCTGGCATCGCAAAATATGGACTTGGCTGTATGCCAATAGTGAAAAAACAGTCGAATTTTGTGCTAGTTTTTTGAGATCTCTTTTCTGGTGTCTTCTAAAAAGGATACGCTCTAAATTGAGCATTAACTAATATTCTAATAATATGTACAGACATTTTTTCAAACGTGTTATTGATTTTACAATTGCTCTTATCACACTTCTTATTGTTTGGCCTATATTAGTGATTGTTGCGATTTGGTTGCATTTTGCTAACAAAGGTTCAGGTGTCTTTTTCTTGCAACCAAGGCCAGGAAAAAATGGAAAGATAATCAATGTAATCAAGTTCAAAACTATGACTGATGAGCGTGATGCTGAAGGCAATCTGCTTTCAGATAAAAAGAGATTGACAAAGGTTGGTCGCTTTGTACGCTCAACATCTCTTGATGAGTTTCCTCAGTTTATCAACGTACTGAAAGGCGATATGGCACTAGTTGGTCCTCGTCCGCTACTAGTAGATTTCTTGTCACTCTATAATGAGGAACAGATAAGACGCCATGAGGTTCGTCCAGGCATTACCGGATGGGCGCAGGTAAACGGACGCAATACTTGCAAGTATAGCAAAAAATTTGAATATGATGTTTGGTATGTGGATCATTTCTCATTCTGGCTTGATCTGAAGATTGTTTTTATGACCATCAAGAACGTATTATGTCGAGAAGACATTGGCGAGAATCAGTATGATGAAACCGATGATTTGGGATGGAATCAATATATAAACAAGAAAGCATAATTGACAATGATTAAAATATATAGTATAGAAGAGGCAAAAAAGTGGGATGAGTTGGTCCGCACTTTTGCCAATTACGATGTGTATTACTTGAGTGGCTATGTGAAGGCATTCCAAATACATGGTGATGGGGAGCCGCAGTTATTCTACTATAACTCAAACGAAGACGTAAATGCAAAGGGGGGACTCCGTGGGATCTATGTGTATATGAAACGCATGACAGCCATTGAGGGGATGTATGATTCGATCACGCCTTACGGTTATGGCGGTTTCCTGATTGAGGGACTTGAGGATGAAAACTCAGATTCAAACCAAAATTCAAACTCAAACGAGGGGAAACTTCGTGCCCTTTGGACTGCATACGTGCGGAAGATGAAAGAAGAGAATATTGTGGACAATTTTGTACGCTATCATCCTATGTTGGCCAATGCTGTTTCGATGAAGGTTTGTTCGGATGTGATCGACTTGGGCAAGACGGTGGCTATGGATTTGGCATCTGAGGATGTAATTTGGATGAATATCCACTCGAAGAACCGTAATATGATACGCAAGGCGGAGAAGAACGGCATTGAGATAAAGCATGGGCGGGGATTGGAACTCTTCGATGAGTTTATCAAAATCTACAATGCCATCATGGATAGGGATAATGCAGAGGAGTATTACTACTTCGAGCCAGAATTCTACAATAGTATCCACGAGGATCTGAATGATAACTATGAGATGTTTTGGGCGGAGTATGAGGGCAAGATTATTGCGATGAGCATCATGATTTTTGCAAATGGTCGATTGAATTATCACCTGAGCTGTTCAGACATTGAATATCGTAATCTAGCTCCATCGAATCTATTGCTCTATAAGGCAGCTATGTGGGGGTGCGAGAAGGGTATGAAGACCTTTCATTTAGGCGGTGGAGTTGGTTCGGATGAGGATAATCTATTCAAGTTTAAGATAGCTTTCAATCGCTTCTCGAATTATCAGTTCTCAATAGCGAAGCATGTGTTTGATCAGTCTCGTTATGACGAGCTGGTTGCAGAACGCGCCGCTCGAGATATTGAGTTTAATCAGGAAAGCAAGTTCTTTCCATTGTACAGAAGCTAATATCTTTAAGCCTTTAACTTGCAGTTCACTATGTTATTATTAGTAGTCACCCTAAAGTGCAATTCTACAACGATAGCCAGATGGCCTTTCTGGTTTAAAAGGAATGTGTGGGTATCATTTTCAGGAGCAAGAGAGGGAGGCGACGGTTTTGGTCTATGCTCTGCCGGAGGTTAGGCTGCTGGTGTGCGCTTAGGGTGAGTTTGGAAACTGGCTAAAGGGTATGCGCAATCGCAAGGAAGCACTAGCAGAGCTGAAGAAGACTTGTTCGCTGGCGGTTAATATCTTTACGAATACCGTTTCACCACACTCAGTCTATCTGGACAGGGAGCAGAAGGGTGGGACTGTGGTGCTGGAGATGAAGGCTCTAGTATTGACTAACAGGATTGTTGATTATCTACATGTGAGGGTGGTGGAGAAGACTATGGAATTGATGAAGTATAACCTAAATCTGTATGTGGAGCTGGAGGAGAAATACCCTTTCTCTGCATGGAAATAGGTGAAGTAAAATAATGTTATTGTAAATGTTAGTAGCTAATAGTAAATATTATTATGGTATTGATTATCTTAAGGATGTAAATGTTACACTCCCTGAATTGGTGAATGTGTATGTTATAATATAGTTACCATGGATATTTCTGAGCGGTAGTGTTTTTATGTGTCCACTTGGAATTTATTATCAGAAACAGACTTGTGATATTGCAAAGTAGTTTGTGGATAAATGATGTATAAAACTCTAGGAACTAGAATGAGACATTGAAATCGTTATTTGCTCAATTAATGAACTGTATTTAAAAGGATTTGGATATGTAAAGTTTATTGTATGAGAATGATGTTCGCTATCTGTTAAGAGGAAGGGCAACAAGAATAATTATAATATGTTGATATAGTATTATGTCAGAAGAAGTAAAAACAATCTATCTTTGTCTCGCTCATATGAGCGAGGAAGGTTACGAGCAAAAGTATGTAAAGGAAGCCTTTGACACTAATTGGGTGGTGCCAATGGGGCCGAACGTGTATACGTTTGAGCAGAACCTTGCGGATTTTTCAAATGCAAACTTGGATGGTAGTAAATTGGATAGAAAGGTGGTATGCCTTTCAGCAGGAACGGCGGCAGTACATTTAGCACTGATTGCATGTGGCGTGCAGCTTGGCGATGAGGTGTGTGTGCAGAGTTTCACTTTTTGTGCTTCGAGCCACCCTATCACTTATCTGGGAGCTAAGCCTGTGTTCATTGACTCAGAGAAGGAAACTTGGAACATGGACCCGGAGCTACTGGAGAAGGCTATCATTGACCGTAAGGAGAAAACGGGCAAATATCCGAAGGCGATAATCCCTGTGGCGCTCTATGGCATGCCTTACGATTGTGAACGCATTATGGTCATTGCCGATAAGTATGGCATTCCGGTGATTGAGGATGCTGCAGAGGGAATGGGCTCTCGTTACAATGGTCAGGTGTTGGGCACCTTTGGCCGTTTCGGTGTGCTTTCGTTCAACGGCAACAAGATGATTACAACCTCTGGTGGTGGTGCGTTGATCTGCCGAAGCGATGAGGATGCGAATAATATCATGTGGCATGCAACTCAGGCGCGCGATGCGTATCCTTATTATCAGCATACGGAGATTGGTTACAACTACCGCATGAGTAATGTGTGTGCAGGTATTGGTCGTGGTCAGATGACTGTCCTTGATGCACATATTGCTCACCATAAGCATGTACAGGAACTTTACGAAGAGTTGCTTGCTGATGTACCGAGAATACATTTGCATAAGCAGCCGTCGGAGGAAAATGAAAATGGAGTTAAGAAGTACGATTCGAACTTTTGGCTTTGTGCAGCAACTCTTGATGAGGATGTGAAGATTCAGGGGCAGAAGAATGTATATAAGGAGGTTATCAAGACTGCCGTTGGTGGTGTTTCCGGTGTGGTCAAGTCGGTGGATAGTGCTGTTACTGACTGCCAGCCTAATGATAATGTGGAGGCTCTTAGAGTGTTTATGGCAGGTAAAAAAGTCGAGTGTCGTCCGGTATGGAAACCAATGCATAAACAACCCGTTTATGCTAATGCAGTTGCTTATACCAATGGCATTTCTGAAGAGATCTTCAAGGTTGGTTTCTGCTTGCCCGCAGGTCCTTATGTAACGGACGATGATGTTCATTATATCGTTGACTGTATTAAGGAGGCTATTGTAAAGTAACAAAAAAAATGGATATGAAGAGAACAATCAAAGTAATATGGAAGTTCGTGAGTTATTTTTTCTGGCCACAAAAAACTGATAAGAACAGATACGAAAGAACTCCTTATTTATTCTTAAAGTAATATTACTTGAATACAGATTTTTTATTTATGTATTAACTTTGTAAAAATCAGATTTTATGAACATGAGTGATTTTACTGTGATTTAGTTACTTTGTTATCAAATAGATGCTAATTGTAGAACGCTTCAAAGATGTTGATGTTTTATTTTCTTCCTCTACCGTTCTTAATTGAATTCACTGACATATAGAGGAACTTGATGAACTTAAGTTCTATTCTTGCGGATTTTTTTATATGAGGAGAGTTCTCTTTTTTGTGATAAAACCACAAATTGGTGAAGGGTGTTGATTCTTCTACTTGGAGATGGAATATTGCAAGAAATATATCTGTGGTATAAAGAAGCCAGTCTTAAGGTTACTTACTACTTTTATTACAATGGCAGTCTAGTAGTTGAATGTTTCTTTAATAGTTTTGCGGGTAGTATTATTGCGGCTAGGTATAATGTCTGCAAATTTTTTGAGTACGACGACTCTACTATTACGCGTTATGTCTGTATGGCTTATGCCCGGCATAAGTTCATTGTCGCCTTGCGGATTGATAGACATTCAACTGATATTGTGAATTTAAACTTTATTGGACGGAATCTGATTGTTGTATTTGTTTCTTAATCCGACAGGGAGTGGGTGATTGAGTATTGATATTGGGTGAGGTTTAGTAGTGACTTAAGCCTGTATCTGATGAGGCTCTCCATCATGCTTCGACTTTGTTCTTGAAAGCTGTTCGTTATGTCGTTAACGAATGGAAGGCTGTATGCCGTTATGTGCATAACGGTATGGTTGAAATTGCTAATAATGCCGCAGAGCGTATATGAAGCTTATCTGTCTGGGTCGGAAAACCTGTTTGTTCTGTGGCGCAGGGAAAGTTGCTAAGCATATTTCTTTGATTTACTCTCTTATAGAGACCTGTAGGATGAGCATGCTTCGTCCTGTTAAATATATTGCGGATGTTCTTAAACTCATCAGGGGTGAAACCAATTATGCATCACTTTTACCTGTGAAAATTACAAAATAGTTTAAATTTTAATCAAGAAAATATCTCAATGTGAGTTATGTACCTTTAGGGGTATTATAACCATATATTATTGGATGCTTGGCTTTTTATGATTTGGTCAAAAATAATATTTATCTTGCATCTTAGTTTTTTTTAATAAATTCGTTCTTGTAAAAGTCGCTAATGTCGTTTAAAACAATATTGGCAGCTTTTTATATATACTTTATTTATAGTGATTTATGATTTAACCTGAAATAACAGTCTGGGCTAACCTGTTTTCTTTGGTTATCCTTAAATGTATCCTCACTTTTGCACTGTTGATCAACACAAAACGAATAAAAATGAAGTTGAATTTAAAAGCAAAAGGAGGAAGATTATGCCTTTATTGTATTATGCGAGACAATCGCAATTGAAAACGAAAGAGGGTGTTAAGCAGTGGCATCTGGCATTGAAGAAAGTGGGAAGAGCTGTTAATCTGCAGCAGTTGGGAGAAATGGTGGCTGAAAAGTGTTCGGCAACACCGGGTGATGTACATAATGTGGTCAGAAACCTGATGTCGGTGATGCGTTTACAGTTGCTGAATAGCCGTACAGTCCGTCTGGATGGCTTGGGAACATTTACAGTGATTGCACGGACACGTGGAAAGGGTGTGGATGCAGAGAAGGATGTGAGTCCGAATCAGGTGACGTCATTACATTTTATGTTTACTCCTGAATATACACGTCCGGCTGCTCTGGGAACTACCCGAGCTTTGTGGCAGGGCGTTGAATTTGAGAAGTGGACAGGTAAGGATGCTGCCGATGGCGGTAAAGATCCGGATGATGGTAACGGAGGCGGTTCCGATGGAGACGGAGGTATTGAAGATGATCCTCTGGGATAGGGGCTAAAGCTGGGACTTTAGAAATTAAAGAATTAAGAATGAAAGGCTGCGCAGTCTATTAATTATTGAAACACGAAGTAACTATTATGAAAAAGACGGTTTGGGATAAGATTTTAAAAATTGTAATCGCTGTAGCATCAGCGGTGTTGGGAGCTTTAGGAGCCAATGCGATGAATATGTGATGATGAACATATACTAAGATTAGAGGGTATGTTGGGAGTATTTCCTGATGTGCCCTTTTTTATAAAAGCGGGTAACCACAAATCACTTGCAATCACCCGATATCTTGCATTTTCTTTGTTTTCAGAAAATGTGAGTAAAGAGAGAATTCATAGTTTTTTATTTCATAGGTTCTACAGTATATCCCTGCTGTTTCAGCAGATTCAGGACTCCGTTAGTTCCCGGCAGGTGGCCTGCACCAACAACAAAGAAGGTGGGAGCATCCTTCATGAGAGCAGGTATTTTTTCAATCCATGCTTTGTTACGGTTATCCAGCAGGGCTTCCATTTCGCCCGGTTGCGGATCGCACGAGTTACCATCACGTTCTTCCATCAGCTTCAGCATTTCATCCAGGTTCTGAGTCTTGTATGCATTGTTGAGACGTTTAGTTTGTTCCATAGCTTTATCTATGTCACTTACGAGGCAATAGAGTAAGTTTGCCTGACGTTGTAGAGTCTGACCTTTAAAGAGCATATCTAACTGGGATTGCGGGGTTTCCAAACCACCTACCTTCTTACCACTTTGCAATGCTTGCTGCTGGAAGTAAGTATCTAATTGCTCCTGTGGATTGAAACCACCCAGATGCTTCATGCATAATATCAGGGTCAGTTGTTGGGTAATGGCAGCGGGTTTTAATTTACCTAACATAGCTATATCTGCCATCAGGTTCTCTTTTACTACCTTGCCTACTACTTCATATTGTTCCGGGGTAAAAAGTTTCTGGAGAGTGGTGTCGCCTGCCATCATCATACTTTGTTGCATCACCTGCATAAACTCGGGTGACATCATATCGGACATGACTACTTCTCCGTATACCTGAGTAGTACCTTCTACGGCTTGTGGCAATCCGGCAATGCTATCTTTGATGCTGAGAGGTGCCAGATGGTGGGTACCTAAAATGTATGAGGGTTTTTCTTGTCCGTTACCGGAAATTTTCCAAAGTAATTGTGCGTTGTTGTTCAGCGCAAGGCTGATAAAGAGAAGGATACTTAAAATCTTTTTCATCGTTTTTCCTTTTTAAAGTTTCATTTGAACTATAAGTCGGGGAGGGAAAGGAAAAATCACAGGGGAAGAAAAAAGATTCTTATTTTACTCTGCCGCCGCAAAGCCAGTATTGTGTATAGTATTGTTCGTTGAGGCTACTGACAATAACTCCTTTGCTGGTACTTGAATGAATAAATTTCCCGTTTTTGAGATAGATACCCACGTGTGCCACCCTCTTCTTGGATGCACGGCTAGTGAAAAACACCAAATCTCCCTCACGCAAATTGCGGCGGGAGACTTTGTTACTTTCCTTAAGTTGACCATCTGTGCTTCTAGCCAAACGGATATTATATACTTCTTTATAGAGTTGCGATACCAGTCCGGAACAATCTACTCCGTGCTTGTTGTCACCACCTGCGCGGTAGCGGACACCCATCCACTCCGCAGAGGCAATGTACAATTTGTGGTTATCTTCCATATTTATGTCAACACCCATGCGGACAGAAGCTTTTGCCAGTGCCTTGTAATTGAGCCGGGGCGCTGATGTATGGCATGAGCTTAAACTGAATGTCAATCCGATGAGGGCAACTATATATAAGAAGTATTTTTTCATTCCTGTTTTTCTTTCTTTTCCGGTTGAGCAGAAGGCTCTTCAGTAATAGGTTCCTCTGCAATAGTTTCTTCAATGATTGTTTCCTGAAGAGGTGTCTCTTCAATCACTGTTTCTGCCAGTTCTTCCTCAATTTCTTCTTCAACTCTGATATTGAAGTAGTCTTCAAGTTCTTTCTCTGCTGAGTTATGTTCATTTTGTATGTCACGGATGATGACACCATTTTCCAGCAAAGCAATGCGAGGACATACGTCTACTGTATGGTTCAGGTTGTGGCTTGAAATGATGACCGTGGCATGGTGATCTTCATTATACTTCTTCAACAGGTGCTTGATGATGGATTGTGAACTCGGATCAAGAAAGTTGAACGGTTCGTCCAGAATCAACAATTGCGGATGATGCAACATAGCGGAAATAATACCGATTTTCTGCTTGTTTCCGGCAGAGAAGTTACGGATGAACTTCTTTTGTCCGATAACCTCATTATTCATGAATCGTTCGAACGGAAGCAGGCGTTCATCTACTTCTTCTTTCTTCAGATCGTACATTTTACCAATGAAGTAGAAATACTCTTCGGGAGTAAGGTAATCGATCAGGAAGCCATCATCAATGAAAGCACCGGTGAATTGTTTCCAGTCTTCGCTTTTGGATACATCGATATTATTAATGGTTACATTGCCTTGATCTGCTTGGAGTAAGTCCAGCATCAGGCGGAAAAGAGTGGTTTTACCGGCTCCGTTGTTACCTACCAAACCCAGCATGTCACCTTGTTCTATGACATATTTCTCAATATCTACGGCTTTCTTTTGGCCGAAGTTTTTTTGAAGATTGTTTATCTCTATCATATTCGTAATTATTTTTGTCTACTATCGTGAAATCCTTCCATATTCTTATACCGGCGCTTCATGAAGCGATGGTATACATTTCTTAACCACCATCTTGAAGTTAGGATAAATACAAGACCGATACCTATAAGTACCCATGGTGTAGCTTCTTTGCCAACCGTTACCTTTAACCCGAACATCAGTAGTAGGGGCACACCGAATGCACCAGCTGAAATAAGGTTCTGTAATCCTGTTCCCACGTTTTGGCGACCGGTCATTTTGGCATTCAGATTGAGGGTCTTGTTATTGTACACTGCCAGTTGGAACATGCAGAAATAGACGCAGCCTGGAACAAATACAAGCCATGAGATGCATTGCAATACAGATACTTTGCCTGTTACCATGCCGGGGATCATCAGTATAAACGGAATGATCAGTGCCAGGCTATATAAGATATATTTGGCACGTAGCAGCGAATAGATAGATTCTTTACGACTCATTAACCCGTCAATGTAGTTGCCCTCGTAGCTCATCAGAGGCGAGAGGAATAGAAGACCGAAGATGATATAGTTGTAAAGTACAAAGAAATCGCGTGCTCCTCCCTCGTAAAGATCAGAAAAACTGATAATGAGGCTAAAAGCTAATACTACTGCGGTGATATTATAGAGTGATTTTTTGCATACTTTATTACGAAGCAATAGCTTCAATTCCAACCGGATATATTCACCTATTTCACCATAACGATCCAGGAACTTATATTCTGATACAGTCTTTACTTGTACGGTTGTATCTTCTACCTTGTTCAGTTCATTATAGACTAATTTCTGCATGATGCTCCTGTTGATGAACCACATGATAGCAATGGCTACCAAAACTCCGATAAACGTCAGTATATTTCCGGTGATGAATCCTTCACCCAAATTGACTGAAAAGGCAAATATTGGGCTGTTGTCCGGAATGAAAAGTGCAGCAGCAATACCACCATATAGGGCTACCGGTAGGAGGAACCACCAGATGCGTTCGTCCATCAACGTACGGCACAATAAATACCAGTAATTATTGAATACGATGAGTAGCCAGATACCAATACAATAAGTCAACACACCTGCCACTCCATAAAACTTAGTAACTGTGATGATAGCAAATGGAACAAACAGGAAGAGCCAGAGCAGATTGAAGCTGTTAAGCCCGGAACGCAGGAGAAGGAAGTCAATCAGACGACTCCGTTTTACGGGAAGCAGTAAGTAGGGTTTGACTTCCTGTGTAGGTGTCTTCAGGAAAGGTAAGCGCAGAAGAAAGTCGAGGGCGAGCACAAATATGAGTCCGCTGTTCATTACATGGTAGGCTTCTCTGGCTCCACCATCGAAAGCAAAGGCGAAAGTTGTTCCGAAGAATATGAGATAAGCTGCCCAGAACACACTCATGAAGTACATCCAAAACTTTCCGAACTTGCTCTTCTCGTACATCGGATGCCGCTTTTCTGCTAACTTTCCATGTTTACGTAGCTCAAGAAATAGATTCATGTCTTTAGTGATTAGTCGTTAGTGATTAATTGGTGATTAATGAGGCAGTGATTAGTGATGAGTGAACATACGGTTCTTATCACTAATCACTTGCTATTATCACTTCTTAGGTACCGTCATCGTTACCTCGATCTCATTACCTTGTTTCAGCAAGTCGGCTGCAAACTTCTGGATATCTTTGGCAGTGATGCTGTTTACGATATCTGTATATCCTTGCGTCATATCCATATTATAGTAGAAGTAATCGTTCAGGTTGTTCAGCCAGTATGCATTTTCCTTTTGGTTATCGGCGTATTTTTTCAACATGTACTCTTTCACCTTCTGTAAATGTACATCAGACGGTCCTTCTGCTGCCAGTTTCTTCAGCTCGTCTACTACGATACCGGCCAGTTTATCTTTCTTCTCAGGATCGGTCTGGAAGACAATCTGCATCAGCAATTGTTCTTTCGGATATTTCTGTAAGCTACCCATGCAATTTACACCGTATGTACCACCTTCTTTTTCGCGTACTTCTTCAGTATAAACCATGTTCAGCACTTGGGTCATATAACTCAACAGAATTTCATTCTTTAATGTATAAGGAGTTTTTCCGGTATACAGGAATACGATAGTTGCCATCGGAGTTTGTTGTTCTTTGGCAAATTCGTTCTTGTATGTACCTTTGCGGATCTCCATCTTGGTATCCTTGAAAGTCTCTTTACGATTGATGGCAGGCAATGCACCCAGATATTCTGCAATCAGCGGCTTGGCTGTTTCCAGGTCAATGTTTCCAACGAAATAGAATGTAAAGTCGCTGGCATCTTTGAAACGGTCATTATACATTTCCAGAATACGGTCATAGTCGATCTGATCTACCATTTCCGGTTTCATTATTACCACGCGCGGGTGGTTGTTGTACATAGCTTTCTGCAATGTGTCGTTGATGGAAGAAAGCGGATTAGCCTGTGCACTTTCCAGTTCAGCCTTTGTACGGTTCTTATAAGACTCGAATGCTTCCATGTCCTTGCGGGGAGCGGTGAATGTGAGATAGGTCAACTGCATCATGGTCTCGAAGTCCTTTGGAGAACAAGTTCCGAATACATTTTCAGTAGTGGCACCCAGTCCGGCACGAACAGAAACTTTCTTTCCGGCCAATACCTTTGTAAGGTCTACCTGGCTGAAGTTACCCAAACCACCTACAGCAACCACATTGTCCATAACGGCAAAGTTCAGTGCATCCTTATCGGGGAAAAGAGATTTGCCACCCAGACTAGTTCCTTTCATGCGGATCTCATCTGCCTTGAAATCGGTTTTCTTGACGTAAACAGTTACACCGTTGGACAGAACAAGTTTTGTACTACCATAGATTTCACCTTCTTTCTCAGATACGATTTTGCCGCCTTTCGGTGCTTCTTTCATCAGAGGTTCATCAGAAACCTTGTCGACATACGGTTGCAGATCGAGACTCTTCATGCCTTTCAGCAGAGCAATAACTTCTTCTTTCTGCGGATATTTTAATCCTTCTTTTTCGGGACCGGCAATGATAACTACTTGGTTGCTGTCCGGAACGAGTTGCTGGATTGCCATGTTTATAGTCTGTACCGGGAGGTTAGGAGCCAACTGGTTCATCATGGCATATTCTGTTTCAATACCGGGGATAGGTTCGGCATCCAGGAAGTTACGTACATACTCACGTACATAAGAACCGTGTTTGGTCTTCTCACGCTCGTTGTATGCAGATTCCAGACGTTGCAGATAGTTAGCGCGGGCACGGGCATATTCTGACTCTGTGAAACCGAAACGACGGGCGCGTTCTGCTTCCTGTAACAGGACTTTCAAGGCTTTTTCGATGCCGTCTGCTTTACTTGAAGCAGAGAGGTTGAGTGCTTCTTTCGTTTTCGCTACAAAGAAATTACCATAACTGCTATATGCACGGGTAAACGGCGGATTAGCGCTCTGGGTCAGTTCACTCAGACGTGCGTTCAGCATACTGGTGATCATGCTTGTCATATACTGGGAAGCCAGATAACCTACGTTGTTCTTTTCTGAATCGGGAGTTGCATCTTGCTTGAAGTAAACTTCGATAGACGGATCGTCTACTTCTTTATCCGTACCGATGGCTACGATAGGTTCCTTATTATCGGCAACAGGATAATAAACACGCTCTGCGGGATTTACCGCTTTCTGTACGTCGGCAAATATTGTTTTCAGTTTGGCTTCTACAGCGTCTACATCAATGTCGCCTACGATGACGATACCTTGCAAATCGGGACGGTACCATTTGTGGTAATAGTCACGGATATCTTTGTAGGGGAAGTTATTGATTACATCGATAGAGCCGATAGGCATACAATCTGCGTATTTGTCGCCCGGATATATAGTGGGAAGCAGGTCGGTATAAACGCGCAGCATACCACTGTTACGGCTACGCCACTCTTCACGGATCACTCCACGTTCTTTGTCTATCTCGTCATCTTTGAGCAGAATGTAGTTGGACCAGTCGTGCAGAACCAGCAAACAAGAGTCCAATACACCGGCACGGTCTATCGGGGCATTGCTGATATTATAGACGGTTTCGTCTATGCTGGTATAGGCATTTAAGTTTGTTCCAAATTTGATACCCACAGTTTCACACCAGGGGATAACGCCGAGACCTTTGTCGTCGCCGGGGAAATTCTTTGTGCCATTGAAAGCCATGTGCTCCAGAAAGTGAGCAAGGCCACGTTGTTGCGGCTCTTCGAGGATGGAACCTACTTTCTGGGCAATATAGAATTCAGCCCGGTTTTCGGGTAATTTGTTATGACGGATGTAATACGTCAGGCCATTGTCTAATTGGCCGATACGGACATTCTTGTCCACGGGAAGAGGCGGAAACTGCATTTGTTGTGCTACCGCTTGTTGGAAACTGGCGCATAAAACGAATGCTACCACCAATAAACTACGAAATGAATGTTTCATATGAATGAATATTAAAATTGTTTCTTGCTCTATTTGTCGAAAGGCAGAAAAAGAAATCACAAGAGGAGGATTGTTTTTTTACACAAATGGGAATCTAGCGGCAAAACTTGCTAAATTCCCATTTATCTCAGTGTACTTTACAAGAGTGAACTTATCCTTTTATAGCCTCTCTTATCCGTACTAACTTTGTCAGCAATCCTTCCAGCAGATCCAGCTTCAGCATGTTGGCACCATCGCTCTTAGCTATTTCGGGATGCTCATGTGTTTCAATAAACAATCCGTCGGCACCTACGGCAATACCGGCTTTGGCTACAGTTTCAATGAGCTGTGGCATACCGCCTGTAACTCCGCTTGTCTGATTAGGTTGTTGCAGCGAGTGGGTGACGTCCAGAATAACCGGATAACCGAAAGTTTGCATCTCCGGTATTCCACGATAGTCTACGACGAGGTCCTGGTATCCGAAAGTCGTTCCACGTTCGGTGATCATTACCTCCTTATTGCCGGCTTCCACTACCTTTTCTGCAGCGAAGCGCATGGCAAGAGGGGAGAGGAACTGTCCTTTTTTAATATTTACTACCTTTCCTGTCTTTGCGGCAGCTATCAGAATGTCCGTCTGACGGCAAAGAAATGCCGGAATCTGTAGTACGTCCACGTATTCGGCAGCCATGGCAGCCTCCTCGGCAGAATGAATATCTGTAACTGTGGGTACGCCAAACGTATCATGTACTTTCTGCAATACTTTCAGCGCTTTTTCATCACCTATTCCTGTAAATGAGTCCAGGCGTGAACGGTTTGCCTTGCGATAAGAACCTTTAAAGACGTAGGGAATCTGTAGTTTCTCAGTGATATTTGCCACACGTTCGGCAATGCGCATTGCCATTTCTTCCCCTTCAATCACACAAGGACCTGCCAATAAAAAGAAATTTCCGGCAGGGTTATTTTTTAATTCTAACATAAGTATTTGGTGTTTACGTTAATCGTTTATTTTAGTTGGGTATAATCAAGGTGATTGCCTCATGCATGATGCCGATGTCCAATGGGAAGTGTCTGTCGAGGAGGCGTCCATCCAGATCGACAGAGGCATTTTGTGCACGCAGTACTTTCACTTTCTGTGTCCTGTAAGGCATTACGACTTTATGGTTTAATATGCGTCCTTGAAGTAACATCCACAAGCCTGATACAAGTTGTAGCAATTCCGGGCGGTAGATCACGGATACATCGAGCCAGCCATTGTAGGGAACGGCACTGGGAACTTGTCCATATCCCCATGCACTACCGATGCAAACCGTCATGATACGTCCGCGGATATGCTCTCCGTTTATTTTGAGGTGCATCCGGTAAAGCTTGCGTTCAAAGAAAAGCGAAATGAGTGCCATGAGATAAGACAAGAATTTCACTCCCCAGAAACGTTTGGTCTGGTCGCTGATTTTCACAATGCGGGCTCCTAAACCGATATTGATGGCATTGAGGAAATAGCGGGTAACGTGTTTCTCGCCGTCGTAATAATTGCAGAAGCCGACATCGATTTTCCGGCGACGGTTGTTTATGATACAATCCACCGCATCTTTGTATTCCGAGGTCATTTCCCAGTATTTGGCAAAGTCATTCCCGATACCGTTCGGAATGATGCCTATGGCGATTTCTCTTTTATCTTCCGCATTGGACGACATGATGCCGTTAATCGCATCATTCAGTGCACCGTCACCACCTACAATGACAATTGTGCGGTATCCGTTATTGGCAAGAATACCGGCCAAACGTTCCACTGATCCGAACCCCTCGGACTGCACGTAGTCATAAGACACGCCTTTGCTGTCCATATATTCTTTTATTTCTTTCCACCGTTTCTGCACTTTTCGTGTGCCGGCTTTGGGGTTATATATCACTCCCCACTTTTCGGGTTCTACGCTCATATTGTTATCTCTTAGTAAAGTCCTACATAATCATTAGTTACCCTCCCAGGCTTCGTCTTTGCTGCTCCAAAGATACTAATTTCCTTTGAGTTTCGTTTGTACAAAAGCAATCTTTTCTTCCATCGGCAGCCCGGCATCCATCCAGTGAATGGTGAATCCGCGGCGTTCCATTCCCCGGAACCAGGTCATCTGCCGTTTGGCAAACTGGTGAATGGCGATTTCCAGTTCCCGGTACATCTCTTCGTAAGTCAGCTTGCCAATGACGTAAAGCGTCAGATACTTGTACTCCAGGCCGTAATAAATCAAGTCATCCGGTTGAATGCCTTGCTCTATCAGCCGGCGCACTTCATCCACCATTCCTTCATCCAGACGTTGGCGCAGTCGGCGGGATATCTTTTCGCGACGTAATTCCCGGTCTATATCCACACCGATGATGAGGCTGTTCAGTAGGGGGAATGTACGCTCGTCTACCGGTGTATGTGCGTAATATTCTTCAATTTCAATAGCACGGATAGCACGCTTGGCCGTATCCACATCCGTTATGTTGTGCAAGGTCTTATACTGTTGCAGTATCCCGGTTAATTCTTCCAAAGACTTATCAGCCAGCTGTGCACGCAGTTCCGGATTTTCGGGAACGGGGAGCAACTTATATCCTTTCAATACGGACTCTAAGTATAACCCTGTACCTCCACACAAAACGGGTAATTTCCCTTTTTGTTTAATAGTCTCGTAAGCTGTCAGAAAATCACGTTGATATTCGAAAACATTGTATTTGTACCCTGGATCGGCAATATCAATCAGATGATAAGGGATTTGTTTTCCATTTACGGTGTAGTCAATGAGGTCTTTACCCGTACCAAGATCCATGCCACGGTAGATTTGCCGGGAATCCGCACTGATGATTTCGGTGTCAAGAACATTTGCCAGTGCCGCGGCAAAAGGAGTTTTTCCGGAAGCGGTAGGACCTAATATAGCTATCAAATCATAGTCAGGCATAAGTCGTTTTAATTATTTTTCTACAAAGATAATGTAATCCAAAAGCAATGCAAAATAAGCTTGCTTATTTTTAGTGCTAAGATGTAACTAGTCTTCGCTTTTGAACAAAGATATGAAAAAGGAAGTGAAAAACGAAGAAGATTTTCTTAAAGGGTGTTATAAATACACTGTTTTCGCACACGGAGCTTGCAAAAGTCAGAAAAGTCCGTACCTTTGCACTGTGTTTTTCATAGTATTAGATTTAAGGTTAACAAAGGTTGGAGTACAGCGGTACTCCTTTTTTTATGTCCATACCTCCTGTGCTATACAGGTAAATCATTAATTCTCAATATTCCATCCCATTATTCGTAATAGTTCCCTTTCTTTAGATACGGCTTCGGATGTAATGGCATACCCTTGATGTGCCAGATTGTCATTATAGAGCTTTTGTAGCTTTTCTGATTCCATTTCCGGTATCACTTCCCAGGCAATTACCTTTCCGAAATCATAAGAGAAAAGCGGAGTTCCTTTTAAAGCCAGATCCATATTCTGCTTTATTTTGGCAACGGGAAACATTTTCAGGTATTCATTCTTTTGTTTGGCGGTACGTACCAGGACGTGCGGTTCACCATTTTCAATGGTAGCGAATATTAAATGTGAATCTCTGTTCACACCATTCTTATAAACATAATCACGCTTCTTCTGCAATAAGATTTTCAACGGAACACGGTTGACATAACCGTTCTCGTAGCAGAGGAGCAGTGCACCGTCGATTTCCTCTTTCCTGATTCCCAATGTGAGTATGGCATTGTCTATATGTGAGTATCCGTCTTTCAATAGATATCCGCCATTATTAAGCAGTGACAGATAGGATACTATCTGTGTACCATCTTCTTTTTCCGTCAACGCATTGGTGCGTATCAGAGATGTTTGTATCATAGCCTTTCCCGGTACGGTTTCCACTTTCTTTTTCTTCTTTTCCAGACTGGCTGCAAAGGCGGCGGCAACTGCTGTCTGTGTTTCTCCGGTTTGCAACAGGCTTTCGTTGATTAGCTCTATTTCCTTTTCCGCAATCTGGTTAAGTTCTGCCTGTAACATCTCATTTTTCCTTTTCTTCTGCTTGGTCAGGGCATTGCCGTCGAGCATTACCGTCGAATTGCCTTGCCTTTGCCATATCACTCCTTTCAGTTCAATCAGTTTGCCATAACAAGGCACTGTAACGCAGCATATTTCGCGGTTGCCATATCGGGGAAAATCTATTTTAATGATACTGTTGATGTCCTTTCCCATTGTTGCTATGATGCGTTGGCGGATGAAGCGTTCGTAGGCATCTGAATCGCATACCATGTAGGTGTAGTCCTCCTTCAGACCAATTATGGCTCCTGCATCGGATACGCCGATATAGAGTGTGCCGCCGGCGGCATTAAGGAAGCCTGCAATGGTGTGCAGTATAATTTCCGACTGCCGTTTCATGTCGGGTACGGTACGTCCGGCGGGATATACCACGGATGATTTAAATTCTACTTTATCATTCTCCCTACCCATGTGGGGAATGTCTTCGTGTTCTGTTGCAGAGGGGGATTTTGCCGCCGGCTCATCGGGCAATGCAAATTCTCCGGCGCCTATGCGTTGCAGGAGTTCATTGCGTAAAGGGATTAATGTGCCGGCCGGTAAGGAGTTGAGTAAAAGAGTATGGGCCAGTACCAACCGGACTATACGCTCTTTGTTTTCATCTTTGGTGGTTGCAATGCCTACTGCAAGCTCCGGGGCGAAGTTATGGGTATAGAACAAACTGAGAATTTGTAGCATTTCTTTTTTAGGGCGAAGTGAAGGATAACGTGAAACCGCAGCGTCATCTATACGCGAAAAATGCGTCCATCGTGCCTGCCCGTTATGGGTGGCAAAACTGTAGATGTTTTCCTCATAATTCATTTGCAGCGCCAGATACTCGCTTAAGGTTGAATCATTGAGCATTCCGGCCAGCAGATAAGCTGTTCCCAGCAGGTTGTAACGTTTCACCAGCGACTTTTCGACGGATGCTGTCACTGCCAGTAGCCAAGGTAATTCGCACATCAGGGGGAGCGATAACTGCTCTCCGGTCAGCATTGCATCCTCGTCTGTGAAGACTGGTCCGAAATTGCCCTCTTCCTCTTCGGCTTTTTCATCCTGTGGAGAACAGAAATTGATATATTCGCTGACTAATTTAGCCAGAGCCTCAGTTTCTTCTATCTCTTTATCGGATTTTTCTATACAGGTGGCATTGATGTATCCTGCATCATTGATGCCCCTCACTTCCAGCAGGGCTACCGTACCTACTTCAGGATAGGGTGTTGCGCCCGGTGTGAACAGTGTGTATCCTTCCTCACATACCCATACACCTGTTCCTTTAGAGATTCGCATCAGCCTGGCATATACACGATGGCCGTATTTGATTGTCCCCGTTACAAATTCAAACAACTCCCGGAGGATGCTGAATGTCAGACGCCCATTCTGCCCGACTTTCGATACAGTGGCTTCAAAGGTATCTCCTTCATAAAAAATTCCGTCCATGCTGTGGATATGGCTACGGGTTACTTCATTGGCCAGTAGTGCACCGGTTCCTTCGTATCCCGGTTCTGTTACTTCTGCAAACATCATCAGTGGAAAACGTGGATTGAATGCTTTCAGCGTGATCCTGACACGCGTTCCCTCCGTAGGAAGAATCTTTTCCGGTGTCTTTTTGGTAGATGCCGTTATGTGTCCGGATAGCTGTCCTGATAGCTCTCCCCAGAGATTTTTTAATACAAAAACATTTTGTGCTTCATTTGCTTTCGGTTTGATGTCTTTCTTTGCATATACACTAATCCTGTCGTCGAATACGGACACCATCTCCGTCACCTTCTGGTGTTCGGGTAGCAGTGCGCCCGGATTGCAACCGGCATAGAGCCCGAACTTTCCATTACGTAACAGTATCCGTCCTCCTTGTGTGATATGTTGGGCTATCAGCTTGTCTTTATCATCAGATGTATCCGTCATGAATGAGCGCAATTTAGTAATGAATGGCTCAGGCTTGAAGTGGACGACATCTTCCCAACTAAACTCCGGGCGGTAAGATTGATTTGCCCGTGTCAATACATCGAATGCCTTATCCGTCAGAATCCCGGCGGAAGAAGGGCTTGCCAAAGCTGCATAGCGATAAAGCATGATGCGATAGACTGCCGTATGTGCTTCGCGGTTGTAGCAAAGCAGCAGGTAGATGGCCAGTAAGTGCATGATTTTAGTGGGGGAAACGTCGTGTACTGCTCTGGTTTTCTCTATCATCCTCTTGATTAGTTCTATAATGGATGTCAGGGAGGAAGTTTCCGTAGTTGAAGTGTTGCAGGCTATATATTGGCAGAACTCTGTGAGGGTAAACATGTTTTTATCAGCTAATGTGTCGTCCAGCCGGAACAAGGCAGTCAGTAATTCGGTCTTCCGGCTTCGGTCGGATAAATATCCCGAAGTCCGTATTTTTGTAAATATATGTTTTAGAAAATTATCCACAGTATTGCTCCGGATAAGTTCTATGGCCTTTAGTATTGCTTCGCAGACAAATATTTCCCGTTCTCCCTTTTCGCGCAGGGATTGAACAACGGACGACGAATAGAATGTAAGGAACAGGGAATCCTCAAGTATCCATTCGGTGATAAGAAGTTGGTAATGTATTAATTCGCATACTCCTTCCCAATCTTTTTTTTCTATTTTTTCTTCTCTTTTGGCAAGCAGTATACTCTGGAATGACAGTAGCCATTCTCCTTCGTGACTGTCATATTGTTTCAACACTTGCTGTATTTTCGGATCTCCGGTCGAGTCGGTACGTAGTGTTTCCAGTTGAATGCAGGCTGGCAGTTGTTCGGTATGGATGTTATGCATCAATTGCTCGAAGGTGATGAAATTGGTTTCACAGTCCATTTCCTGGTTGACAGGAACGACGCCCAGGATTCCATCCGGATTGATATGCTTGACCGTGCAGCGGACATTTCTTCCTATAGTCAATTCTTTCCCTATTCCTACCTGGATTAAGGCGCGTATGCCATTCATATCATATCCATAATAGATATTGCGGTGTCCGGATTGATAACCTGGCTTTTGTTGCACAACGAAAGGGTAAGTGCTGCCGACTGTATAAAGTTTGCGTGATATTTCACCTTTATGTTGTGCAAAGAGAGGAGTGTCATCGGCATCATAGCTATAAACGATACATTTCACTTCATCGGGAACCGGTAGCTTGTGCTGGAATTTCAGCATTTTCACCTTGTATTTGATTCCTTCATTTTCTATCAGATAATAATGACAATCATTTGTTATCATGGTCCCGGTTACTTTCAGGGAGTAAATCACATCCTTCTCATACTGCATAGTTTTATTTCTATTATCGGGCAATACAGCCTTCGTGTTTTTAAATACGGCAATTTATGTATTTTTTATTGAACTGCAAAGGCTATTCGTAAAAAACATGTAAAAATATTCAGAAGTAAAAATGCGGACAACTCTTTGAACTCTTTTTATTCTTTTGTCCTCAGGCTGACCAGTTCTGCCCATTTACGGAGATTGAGGTCGAAACCGCCTTTTTCTAACAGGTGGGGAAGGGATTTGTAGTGCAGGATTGTAGTGTCGTTGTTCCTTTCTTAGGCATTCCTATGCTTTTTCCCTTCCAACGGTTAGCCTTTTCCATCCGAACGCTTATTCTTTCCACCGTGGAGTTTTTTTCTTTCCACCATGGTGGAAAGAAAGTTTCCCCGTGATGGAAAGAAACTTTCTCCATGGTGGAAAGAATAAGTACCTACTACAATTTTCCTTAACCGTCGCAGCGAAAAGAGATAAAAGTGGTGATGTGGCGGCTTAACTCCCGTAATTCACTTTAAAATGATAAGGAAGGAAGAAAAAGAGTGATAAGGTGGTAGGGTAATAGGGCGATAAAGTGGCTGCGCTATATATCACAGAGCGTTATCCCGTTATCACTTTATCGCCCTATCACTTTATCACATTTTGCTCATGCCCCGAAAGAAAGAAGCTAATAAAGAAAGGCTGCACCGTGCTTCAAGCACAGTGCAGCCTTTCTTTATTACTACTATATATTATTATTCTTTATCCGGACTAATCATTGAAACTTCTACTTCATTTTTCTGTTTGAACAAGTCATCGGCAAACTTCTGAATATCTTTAGCTGTGATGCTGTTGACTGTTTGTTCATAGTCTTTTATCGGATTCATTCCGGTGAACAAGTATTCATCAATGCTTTCCATCCAGTAGCTGTTTTCTTTCAGGTCTTCGGCGTGCTTCTTCAACATAAACTCCTTCACCTTGTTAAGATTGGCTTCCGACGGCCCCTCTTTGGATATGCGTTCTATTTCGGCAAAGATGATTTTCATCAGTTTCTCTCTTTTAGAAGGTGCTGTATCGAAAACAATTTGTATTCCAGCTATTTCCTTCGGATATTTGGAGAGATTGCCACCTACATATACCCCATAAGTTCCGCCTTCATCTTCGCGTACTTTCTCGGTATAAACTAAATCCATAATCTGGCAAGTCATGTCCTGCAGAATGGAATTCTTTAAATCATATTTGCACGTACCGATGAAACTGACGAAGTTAGAGGCTTTAGCTGTTTCTTGTTCACGGACGAACTCATTCTTATATACACCTTTACGGTATTCTATCTTGTTATCCTTAAATGATTCTTTACGGTTGATGGCAGGCAATGCTCCTAGATATTCGGCTATGAGTGGTTTCATACTTTCAACGTCTACATTACCCACGAGGATGAAGGTAAAATCGCTGGCGTCCTTGTAACGGTCTTGGTACATTGCCAGGATTTTATTATAATCCATATTGTCAATCATATCGGCCTTCATGCGGATAGTACGGGGATGTCCCATTTGCAATGCAAAGGTAATACTGTCGCTGAATGCAACGTTCGGGTTCATCTCCTGGTTCAGTAATGCTGCTTTGTTGCGGTTCTTATAAGATGCAAAAGCTTCGTCATCACGGCGCGGTGCGGTAAATGTCAGATAGGTGAGTTGCATCATCGTTTCAAAGTCTTTCGGAGAACAGTAGCCATTGACTGTTTCGGTCTTATCACCGATACCGTAACTTACGGAAGCCCTTTTGCCTGCCAATACCTTTTCAAGGTCTACAGCGCTGAAATTGCCTAAACCGCCTGCTGAAACGGCATCGAGGCCGTTGATGTTGATGATTTCAGAGTTGGGAAACAGTGAACTTCCACCTAGGCTTACACCCTTCATGGTAATCTCATCAGCTTTGAAGTCAGTTTTCTTGATGATAACTTTTACTCCGTTGGATAATGTCAGCATGGTAGTGCCGAATACATCATCTTTTTGTTCGGAGATGATTTTTCCACCCTTCGGGGCTTCTTTCATCAAGGGCTCGTCTGATACTTTGTCTACATACGGAGTCAGCTTTTCGGCTTTTACATCTTTCAGAATCTTCTTGATAGCTTCTTCTGTTGGCATTTTCAGCTCCTCCTTCTCGGGACCGAAAATGGCGACTACCTGGTTGGTATCTGTTATCAACATCTGCATCATCTGATTCAATGCTTGTACGGGGATGGCCGGAGCTATCTGGTTGATGATGGCATATTCGTTTTCAATACCCGGTATGGGTTCGTTGTCGAGGAAGTGGCGTACATATTCATCAATATATTCCTCGTTCCTACGTGTATCACGTTCGTTGTAGTCAGATTCCATATTGCGCAGATATTCGGCACGGGCACGTTGGTATTCGCTTTCAGTGAAGCCAAACTGGCGGGCACGTTCCATTTCGCGGACCAGGGTGGTGATACCGTTTTCCACTGCATCTTCTTTGCATACAACGATGCCGGTAAAGGCTTGTTTGGTTTTTGCAACGAAGAAATCTCCATCATAGGTTCCTGCGTAGATATATGGAGGGTTGGCAGCTTGAAGCAGTTCGTTCAGTCGGGCATTCAGCATGTTATTGATGAGGTCGATGGCATAGTCTTGTATCAGATAATCCATATTGCCTTTTTCTGAGTCGGGAGTTGCTTCGTGTTTGTTAAAGATGATAGCTTGGATATGGGGTTGTTCCTTATCCCGGGCAATCAGCACAATCGGTTCTTTATTGTCATTTACCGGATAATATTCGCGTTTGGCGGCATTGGGTTGTGCGGGAACATCGGCAAACAGTTTCTTAATCTGTGCTTCGATGGCATCTACATCTACGTCTCCCACCACAACTATACCTTGCAAATCGGGACGATACCACTTTTCATAATAATCTCTTAGTGTCTGCGGCTTGAAGTTCATCACTACATCCATGGTTCCGATGGGGAAACAAGTAGCATACTTGGTACCGGCAAACATAGCAGGGAGCAACTTTTCCTGGAAACGTTGCACTGCACTCATGCGCGTACGCCATTCTTCGTTGATGACTCCACGTTCTTTATCAATCTCTTTCGGGTCCAGAGTCAGGTCATTGCTCCAGTCGTGCAGAATTAACAAACAAGAATCGATGGCTCCCGGAGTATTGACAGGTACATTCGAAATATTATATACGGTTTCATCTACTGAGGTGTAGGCATTCAGGTTTTCACCGAACTTAACTCCAATGCGTTCCAGATATTGTTTCAGGGCATCACCCGGGAAGTGGGTAGTTCCGTTAAAACACATGTGTTCGAGGAAGTGGGCGAGGCCACGCTGGTTCTCTTCTTCCTGTATGGAACCTACTTTCTGGGCGATATAAAAGTCTGCCCGTTCGACGGGGAGATTGTTTTTGCGGATATAGTAAGTTAGGCCGTTATCCAGTTTTCCGATGCGTACATTAGGATCAACGGGGATAGGAGGCATCTGTTGTGCAAGAGCCTGTTGGAAGTTACAGCATACGACAAATGCTATAATCAATAAATTACGAAATAGATGTTTCATGTTTATGAATATTAAAATTGTATATTGTCCTATTTGTCTGGAAAGGATGAAATAAATCACAGAAAAGAGCGTTTTTTTGTAATAATGGTTGTTTGTCGGGCAAATGTTACATGAATAAAAGTTTATGTAACATGAAAATCCCAAGTGTAACATTGGCAATAGTAAGTGGAAACATGGAGGATAGGTTGATATTTCGTAATGACCTATCTTTGTACAAAACAGAAATTAATCAAAAGGTATCATGCCATGAAAACAAAATTTAGTTGGATTTTCTATTGCTTAGTGAGTTTGTTGCTATCTCAATCTTTGTCGGCGGCAGAGCGTTTTGTGACAAATGAGAGTAATGGATTTGTCTGGATACAGCAAGGAAAGGCGTATCCAATACTGGTGGACTCCCGGGAAGACAAAGGAGTAGTACGGGCTGTGGCCAATTTGCAGACAGATGCGGGTAAAGTAACGGGTATTACTCCGGAGATTATTCACTCTGTAGCTGGCAATCGTATGTTGATAATCGGTTCTATAGAGAATAGCTCCTGGATTAAACAACTGCTGAAGGCCGGAAAAATCAATGCTGCCGATTTGCAGGGAAAGCGTGAGAAATACATCCTCCAGATGGTGAAACAGCCGATGGAAGGCGTGGACGAGGCGGTAGTTATAGCAGGTAGTGACAAGCGGGGTACTATTTACGGTATATATGAATTGTCACAGCAAATGGGAGTATCACCTTGGTATTTCTGGGCGGATGTTCCGGTGGAAAAGCACGATATTATATCTATTAAAGAAGGTATATATACAGATGGTGAACCGGCTGTGAAATACCGTGGTATTTTCCTGAATGATGAATGGCCCTGTCTAGGAAACTGGGCGGGCGATACTTTCGGTGGATTCAATAGCAAATTTTATGAGACTGTCTTTGAACTGGTGCTTCGCCTGAAAGGAAACTTCATGTGGCCGGCTATGTGGAACAGTGCATTCTATGACGATGATCCAATGAACGGTCCGTTGGCTGATGAGATGGGAATTGTGATGGGAACTTCTCACCACGAACCTATGGGACAGGCTCAAAAGGACTGGAAACGCCGTGGAACCGGAGAATGGAATTATACAACGAACGGCGCCGTACTGCGTGACTTCTGGCAGAAGGGTATGGAGCGTTGTAAGGATTGGGAAGCAGTGATTACCCTAGCTATGCGCGGTGATGGTGACGAACCGATGAGTGAGGATGCCAATATCTCCTTATTACAGAATATAGTGAAGGATCAGCGGAAGATTATAGAGAAAGTGACCGGTAAGAAAGCGAAAGAAACTCCGCAAGTGTGGGCGCTCTATAAAGAAGTGCAGGATTATTATGATAAGGGTATGCGTGTGCCCGACGATGTAACCCTTCTGTTGTGTGACGATAATTGGGGAAATGTGCGCAAGTTGCCCGATTTGAAAGCTAAACCCCGTAAGGGCGGTTATGGAATGTATTATCACTTCGACTATGTAGGAGCTCCCCGTAATACTAAGTGGATCAACATTACCCAGATACAGCGCACCTGGGAACAGATGATGCTGACTTATGAATATGGTGTCCGTGAACTGTGGGTAGTCAACGTGGGTGACTTGAAGCCTATGGAATATCCGATAACCTTCTTCCTGGACATGGCTTGGAATCCCGGACGTTTCAATGAAAACAATCTTTTCCAGCATACGGTAGACTTCTGCAAGCAGCAGTTTGGTGGCAATTATGCGGAAGAGGCGGCGCGTCTTATAGATACATATACCAAATATAACCGCAGAGTTACTCCTGAAATGCTGAATGACAGAACGTACAGCCTGGAAAACTATGATGAGTGGCGGCGTGTGAAAGATGATTATGCGGCTTTGAGCCTGGATGCCCTGAAACTCTACTATCTGATGCCTGCCGGTTACCGGGATACTTTCGACCAACTGGTACTCTTTCCGATACAGGCATGTGCCAACCTGTATGATATGTATTATGCCGTAGCAATGAATCGCAAACTGGCAGAGGAGAATAATGTACAAGCCAATAAATGGGCTGATAAGGCTCGTGCGTGTTTTGAACGTGATTCTGTATTGACTTATCACTATAACCATATAATGAGTGGTGGCAAATGGAATCATATCATGGATCAGACACATATTGGATATAAATCCTGGAACGATCCGAAACATAATATTATGCCTAAAGTTACTTTTGTTCCGGAACCTCGTATTGCTCCTGCGCCACCTGTATTTGTAGAAAAGGATGGATATGTATCTATTGAAGCGGAACATTATACCCGTTCAGCTAACAGTACATCTGCTAATTGGGTTACAATTCCAAATTTGGGGCGTACGTTGTCTGCTGTCACTACTTTACCTACCACAGCCGTTCCGGGAGCAGATATGTATTTGGAATATGATTTTGAAACGGAGAAAAGTGGGGATGCTACAGTTATCGTCCGTTTTTCTTCAACTTTGAATTTCAATGATTATAAAGGATTGCGTTATGCGGTCAGTTTGGATGGTGGGGAAGAACAGATAGTCAATATCAACAGTGATTATAAAGGTGAGCTTGGTAAGTTGCAGGCAGAGCACATTATTACTACTCAAACCAAACACTTACTTGATAAGAAGGGGAGACATACTTTGCGTATCCGTCCGCTTGATCCGGCACTTGTTATGCAGAAAATCATGATTGACCTGGGAGGGTTGAAACCTTCTTTCCTGGGAGCACCTGAAAGTTTGATAAAAGAGTAGGAATGTTGAAAATTACAATATTATGAGATATAAATTTACTTTATTGGTAGTATTGGTCTGTATATGTTCTGTATGGGCTGAAGCTAAGGTTAAACTCCCCTCTGTTCTTTCGGATGGAATGGTATTGCAACGTGAAAGGCCCATTAAGATATGGGGGACAGCTGAACCGGGTGAAGATGTAGTGGTAACTTTTAAGAGGAAGAAATACACGGCAAAGACTGATGAGAATGGCAGATGGGTGGTCATACTTCCTGCTATGAAGGCTGGCGGTCCTTATGAGATGACGGTGAATGAAGTGATAGTAAAAGATATTCTGGTAGGGGATGTGTGGCTGTGCTCAGGGCAATCGAATATGGAACTGACCGTGGCACGTGTAGCGGATATGTTTGGCAAGGAAACGGTTGTTTATGAAAATTCAATGATCCGTTACGTGAAAACTCCCTATGGCAATGATTTGCAGGGTCCGAAAGAAGATATTTCCCGGATGAACTGGACATCCTTGAATCCGGAGGTTGCTCAGTCTTATGCCGCACTACCTTATTTTTTTGCTATAGAGATGTATAATGAGACGAAAGTTCCTGTGGGGATTATTAATTCAAGTTGGGGAGGAAGTTCTATTGAAGCTTGGATGAGTGAGGATGCTCTACAGGAATTCCCAAAGAATTTGCGTGAAAGGGATATTTATAACTCTGACGAATATAAGGTTTTGATGAATAAGGCAGGTGGTATGATGTCGAGGTTTTGGAATCTCTCTTTGTATAAAGGGGATGAAGGACTTCATGCTCCGGTCAAGTGGTATGAACCGGGATTGGATGATTCCGATTGGGAGGAAGTGAATATGTTTTCCTATCAATTGGGCACTAAGAATGGCTATCCGGTAAGTGGCTCACATTGGTTCCGTCAGGATATTCGTCTTACGGCTGAGCAAGCTGATAAAGATGCCATATTGCGTTTGGGTTGTATGGTGAATGCGGACTCAGTGTATGTGAATGGTGTATTTGTAGGTACCACTTCGTATCAATATCCGCCACGTATTTATAAAGTTCCTGTATCGGTATTGAAAGCAGGTGAGAATCTGGTGACGGTTCGTCTTATCAATTCGGGTGGTCGCCCTAGCTTTGTAAAAGACAAGCCCTATTGTATGGCGATAGATGGAGACACAGTTCGTTTGGCGGAACAGTGGAAATATAGATTAGGTTGTGAAATGCCTGCCGGAAGAGGTGGGGTGTCTTTTCAGAATATTCCGACTGGCATGTATAATTCCATGATTTCTCCTTTGCGAAATTTGCATTTTAAAGGAGCTTTGTGGTATCAGGGAGAGACGAATGCAGGACGTTCAAGTGAATATGAGGCCTTATTAACTGCGATGATAAAAGATTGGCGAGTGAAGTTTGCAGATGAAAATCTCCCGTTCTTTATTATGCAACTACCCAATTTTATGCAGACGCATCCGCAACCTGTAGAAAGTGGTTGGGCGGGTATGCGAGAGGCTCAACGGCAAGTGACCTTGAAGTTGCCTAATACTTCTTTAGTAGTAGCAATAGACTTGGGAGAGTGGAATGATATTCATCCATTAAATAAGAAAGAACTGGCAAGAAGAGTGGCACTTCAAGTTAAAAAGAAGGTATATGGTCATAGGGATGTAGTTCATAGTGGTCCGTTGTGTACTGATGCATCTGTTGAAAGTGGAAAGATCATTCTCTCTTTTGAAGAAGGAACGAATGATTTAATGCCTGTAACTGAACTCAAAGGTTTTGCACTGGCGGGAGCGGATGGACGTTTTAAATGGGCAAAGGCGACCATAGAAGGCAATAAAGTGATGGTTTGGAGCGAAGGTATTACTCAGCCTATAAAGGTTCGTTACGCTTGGGATGATAATCCACAGGAGGCTAACCTGAGGAATAAGTCAGGGCTTCCGGCTTCGCCGTTTCAAATGGAGGTAGTAAAGTAGATAGGGATTTTATAGGTTTACCAATCGCCCGGTTTTAATCTGTAATTTGCAGTAAAGGTGCACGGTTATCTAATATAGATAACCGTGTTTTTTTTGTCCATTTCTTTAAATGTGTTAATTGCTCTTTTGCTAAATGAATCGGCCAAGAGAGTTTTACGCTTCTAACAGATGGGTTACATATCTTTTGCGGTGCGTTACAAATCGTTTTTTCTTCCGTTTTTTGAGTTCTTTTTTATCAGTTTCAAGATACTCTGAAAGACTGAATTTTTAGGAAAATATCTTCTGGATTTATAAGATTGTGTTTGAGATATAATTATTTGAAAGTGAGTATTATATATACTAATTTGTAATGCTTTCAAAGAAAAATGTAACATCAAAAAGAAAGATGTAATACTGTCAAAAAAACGTGTAGCATGAATGTGTGGATTGTTTCGTTTTTGTTGGATACATTTGCTGCCGAGAAGAGAAAGGTTTTGATAACTGAGGTAGTTGTTAATGATATGTCTCTGACTTCTATATAACTAAGAATGTAAATCTATGTAAAATATTGCAAATACTAATTGCTGGAATTATTAATCTTAAAAGACTGGTGTAATTATGAAATGCATGTATGATGACAGTTAATGCTATTTCTAAATAGCTAATGTAATGGAGAGAATGTAGTTATTAATATCTTAAACTAATGGTAATGAAAAATGTAACAAAACAAATTCAAAAGATTCCTTACTTGATTCTTTTGTTGCTATTGAGTTGTTTGCCGACTTTAGCACAGAATGGAGTAACAGTAAAAGGAACAGTCGTCGATGGAAATGGCGAAACGGTGATTGGGGCTTCCGTCGTTGTAAAAAACAATAGTTCAATAGGTACGATATCAGATATAGATGGAAATTTCACGTTGGCTGTTCCTAATGACAAAGTAACTCTTGTGGTCTCATTCATAGGAATGAAATCGCAGGAAGTCAAAATTGCGGGTCAAAAGATTTTAAAGGTCACTCTGGAAGATGACTCACAACAGCTTGAAGAGGTCGTTGTGGTAGGTTATGGCCAGCAGAAGAAGGCCAGTGTAGTAGGTGCTATCACACAAACTACAGGTAAAGTACTGGAACGTGCAGCCGGTATCAGCGATATTGGTGCGGCACTGACAGGTAATTTGCCGGGTGTGGTTACTACCACAGGTACAGGTATGCCGGGCGCGGAAGAACCTAAAATAACGATTCGCGGTGCAAGTTCTTGGAATAATAATGAAGATCCACTTGTGTTGGTTGACGGTATTGAACGCCCTATGAGTTCAGTGGATATCAGTTCTGTACAATCTATTTCAGTCTTGAAAGATGCATCCGCAACTGCCGTTTACGGTGTGAAGGGTGCCAATGGTGTAATTCTTGTAACCACAAAACGTGGTGCCGAGGGTAGTGCGAAGATTGATGTAGGCTTCAATGCAACTCTAAAAGCTCCCTCTAAACTTCCCAACAAGTATGATTCTTACGATGCTTTGATGTTTCGTAATACAGCCATTGAACATGAATTGGCTCTGAGGCCCGATTCATGGGAATATATTCGTTCTCAATCGTTCATCAATAATTATCGCAATCAGACCACCCTTGAGCAGCGAGAACGTTATCCTAATGTGGATTGGCAGAAAGCTCTGTTTAAAGATAACACGATGTCTTACAATGCTAACCTTAATATTAGCGGTGGTACCAAATTTGTGAAGTACTTTGCTTCAGCCGATTATGTACATGAGGGTGACCTCTTTAGAATTTATGACAATGGTCGTGACTATAACTCCGGTTATGGATACGATCGTATCAATGTGCGTAGTAATCTAGACTTCAATATAACGAAAACTACTGTACTGAAGATGAATCTTGCGGGATCTAATTCTATTCGTAAGGCTCCATGGAGTAATACGGGTAATTCGGAATGGCAGATTGGGCAGCAGTGGTCGGGTGCATACAATATTGCACCGGACGTATTTTTGCCGCAGTATTCTGATGGTAGCTGGGGAATGTATCCGCTTGTTTCAAATACCACAAACTCAGCAGAGAATATTTCTTTGGGTGGTACGATGCAGCTCACAACAACCCGTATCAATACCGACTTTACACTGGAGCAAGATTTGAAGTTTATAACCAAAGGGCTTTCTGCCCGGGCCACTGTTTCATGGGATAACATATTTGTTGAAAACAATCGTGGTATCAATGACTTGTATAATAGTGCGCAGCGTAAGTGGATTGATCCGGATACCGGTCAGGTGAGATATGAACAGTCATACGACACAAATAATGGTTTTGACTGGACGCAAGGGGTTAATTGGAGCACTTCTCCCGGTGCAGTGGACAATGGTCAGACGGTACGTAACCTTTATTATCAGGCGCAATTGAACTGGGCGCGTAGTTTCGGCAAGCACAATGCTACAGCTATGGGACTGTTCAGCCGTCAGGAAAATGCGCGAGGCAGTGTGATGCCTACCTATCGCGAAGACTGGGCTTTCCGTGTTACTTATAACTATGCCGACCGTTATTTCATCGAATACAATGGTGCTTACAATGGTTCTGAAAAGTTCAGTCCGGAAAATCGTTTCGCATTTTTTAATTCAGGTGCCATCGGTTGGATGATCAGTGAAGAACCTTTCATGAAGTTTTTCCGTGAAAAGAAGATTATCGATATGTTGAAAGTCCGTGCCTCTTATGGTGAAATTGGTTCCGACCAGTTAGGTGATCCGTTTGATTCGAGCCGCCGGTGGCTGTACATGAATCAATGGGCTTATGGCGGTCACACTACTATGGATTTGGACCATACTGAAAGTATTTATACATGGTATCGTGAGTCTGCTATTGGAAATAAAGATATTCAATGGGAAGTTGTGAAAAAGCTGAATATAGGTATAGACTATTCATTCCTTGAAGGGGTGTTTGCCGGTAGTTTGGAATTCTTCCGTGACGAACGTTCTAATATCTTTGTTTATGGCGGAGACCGTTCCATTCCCTCTTATTTCGGAGGAACTCCACCTTCTGTTAATAAAGGTAAGATCCGTACGAACGGATATGAATTGGAATTACGTGTAAATAAGACCTTTGGTAATGACTGGCGTGTTTGGGGTAACTTCAGTATGACGCATGCAAAGAACAAGGTATTGGTGAAAGATGACCAGGCTATGCGTCCAGCCTATCAGAAAGCGGCTGGTTTCGGGGTAGGTCAATATACTTCTTATATTGATGCGGGATACATTCAAAACTATGATCAATTGTATGGTAGCCCTGCTCATGATGCTAATGATTCTCAAAAGCTGGTGGGCGACTACTACATTGTCGATTTTAATGGCGACGGTGTGGTGGATAACAAAGATCAGGCCCCTTATGGTTATACTAGCCAGCCCGAAAATACATTTAATGCTACCGTAGGTTTCGAGTGGAAAGGATTCAGTGCATTTGCACAATTCTATGGTGTGACCAATGTTACCCGTGATGTGGGTCTTACTAGTTTTGGCAGTAAACTGAACACAGTGTTTGACACTGGTACATGGTGGTCAAAAAATACTCCTAATGCCGATGTGGTAGTACCTCGCTGGAACTCTACACCAAGCTATAACGATGGAACCCAATCTCTTTATGACGGTTCTTATATTCGTTTGAAGAACGTTGAACTGGCTTATACTTGGAATAAAGGCTGGATCAAGAAAATAGGATTAAGTAACCTGAAAATTTATGTCAATGGTAATAACCTATGGTTATGGACTCGTATGCCGGATGACCGTGAAGCTAATCTTTCCGGAGCTGGTTATCTGGGAGCTTACCCTACAGTGAAACGTTATAACTTAGGTATTAAATTTACATTATAATAATGAATAAGATGAAATATACATATAAGACTCTTTTATGTTCAGGTCTGTTGTCGCTGGCAGTGGGATTTGGCATGACGTCCTGTGAAGACTATTTGGATAAGAGTCCTGAATCGACTGTTTCCGAAGAAGATGCGTTCAAGAATTTCCGTAATTTTCAGGGATTCATAGAAGAAATATATAATTGTATTCCCGATAAGGAGAAATGTAACTATTGTACTTCGTGGAACTGGGGTGATGACGAACTCTTCAACTCCATGGGTGATGGGCACATGACGCATCAGGCTGACTTAGGTAATTTTCGTGCTTGGCAAAGCAATGGTCAATGTTGGTTGTATAGAAATCCCAGCAACCCGGCTTCTACCGATAAGTTTCAACACTCTTTGTGGCCGCATTCTTGGTATTGTATTCGCAAAGCTAATGTAGGTCTTGCCAATCTGGACAAACTGGTGGGTACGCAGGAAGAAAAAGATATGATTGCCGGTCAACTTTATTTCTTTCGTGCATGGTGGCATTTTGAACTGATGACTTATTGGGGAGGATTGCCTTATATTGACCAGGTATTTGATGCTACGCAAGAGCTGAACTTGCCGCGATTGAGTTATCAGGAATGTGCTGATAAAGCTGCGGAGGATTTCCGTCGTGCTGCCGATCTGTTGCCGGTGGATTGGGATAAGACCACTGCGGGTAAGGCTACAGAAGGTAAGAATCAATTACGTATCAATAAAATTATGGCACTGGGCTATTTAGGTAAGAATTATCTATGGGCAGGAAGTCCCCTGATGAAGAACGGTGCACAGTTGGGAGGGGCTCAGACTTATAATTATGATGAAGCTTATTGTAAGAAAGCTGCACAGGCATTTGGCGAGCTGTTGGCTTTGGTAGAGAGTGGACAGACTCAATATGCGCTTGCAGATTTTAAATATAGCAATATCTATGATCACGAGAAGGAGAAAGGTGTGCAGACAAGCTACTCCGATATTTTCTATACCCGCCGTCAGAACTGGTTAATGCCTGGTTCGGTAGAGGCTATATTCCGTGGTCCTTCCGCGGATTTTAATGGTAGTAACTGGAATATGACAAAGATATGGGGTCCGAAAGTAGCAGGTCTTGTATCTCATGACAAGATTATACACCTGCCTACAGCCAATCTTGTAGAAATGTATGGCATGGCTAATGGGCTTCCTCTCAACGATCCGCAATCCGGATTTGATAAGAGACATCCATTTAAGAATAGGGATCCACGTTTCTATCATGATATCGTATTCGACGGATTCCATTTTGTTTTAGCGGAAGATAAATTGTCCGATGCACAAAAACCTTATGCCTATTGTGACCTTTCTACAGGTGCGGATATGCGTTCAATCGATTTGGGAAGCCGTACCGGCTATTTTTTCCAGAAACTTGTTCCCCATACTTGTAATGAAGGCGATAAGGAATATGACTGGGGTAGTAACTTGCATACCTATCTGCCTTATATGCGTTTGGCGGATATTTACCTGATGTATGCTGAGAGCTGTGCTGCCTTTGGTGGTTCATCTGCCAAGTCTGATAATTGTACGCTTACTTCACTTGATGCAATCAATAAGATTCGTACTCGTTGTGGTGCTGAGGGAGTACATTCATCCTATATTGCAGATAACAAGAAGTTTATGGACGAGATTCGTCGTGAACGTGCAGTTGAACTTTCTATGGAAGGTTTTCGCTTCAATGACCTGCAACGTTGGCTGTTGCTGACCGAGTCACCTTATACTGAGAAGTATTCTGTAGAATTCGACCGGGTAGAGAGTGTGGATTTCTATAGAAATAATGACCCTGCGGAAGCTGAAGTGGCTAACTACCGTCACGAGCTGATTGTGAAACGTGTATACGGTACGAAGCATTATTGGTTCCCCTTACCTGATGATGATGTTTATCTTTATCCAGAGTTCGGACAGAATCCAGGCTGGTAATCATGGAGGACTAAAAAGTATGTTTAATAATAAATGAATAAACAATGAAATATATACAAGCAAAATTCATTCTTTGTGCTATGCTGGCTGTTTCTCCGATGTTTGTCAGTGCGCAGGCCACAGACTGGAATGAGACCGATTCATTGGCAAACGAAAAAGACCCGATGGTACAGGTCGCTTTTCGTAAGGTAGCTCAAAAAGACCTTTTGGGTGGTGTTTCTGTAGTCAATGTGGAAGAACTTACGAAGAAGAATTATAATACTTACAGCCTGGATAATATGCAGGGCTATGTAGGCGGTTGGAATGGTAACTCATTGTGGGGAATGGATGGTGACAATGCTGGTTATTTGGTTTTGGTAGATGGTGTACCTCGTGATGCAAACAATGTTATGCCGTCTGAAATAGCACAGATTTCATTTTTGAAAGGTGCCCAGGCTGTGGTCCTTTATGGTAGTAAAGCTGCTAAAGGTGCGGTGGTAATCACTACAAAACGCGGTAATGTAGAGGGGTTGAACGTTAGTGTCAGAGCTAATACCGGATTTCATGTAGCGAAGGCTTTTCCTGAATACTTAGGTTCGGCTGAGTACATGACACTTTATAATGAAGCCCTCTTGAATGATGATCCTACTGCGAAACTCCGTTATACGGCCGAAGATATTTACAATCATGGTTCAGGACTGAATCCATATCGTTATACAAATATAAATTACTATTCTTCTGATTATGTAAAAAAGGCATATAATCGTTCGGAAGTAACTGCTGAGATTACTGGTGGCGGTAAGCGTGCGCGTTTTTATAGTAATGTGAGTTATTATCGTAATGGAGATTTTCTTGATTTTGGCGAAGCCAAGAATAATATGACGGACCGTTTTAACGTACGTGGTAATGTAGACGTAAATATCAATAGCTTTATTAATGCCTACATTAATGCCAATGCTACATTTTACAATTCAAAAACGGCGAAAGGTGATTATTGGAACATAGCATCGACTGCACGTCCGAATTTTCCGGAATATGCGGCTCCGCTTATTCCATTGGATATGATTGATCCCAATGCCACAGCCGCTTGGGAACTACTGAGCACAACTTCCAATATTATTGATGGAAAGTATTTCTTGGCTGGTACACAGGCTAATCCTACTAATGCTTTTGCTGACAGTTATGCTGCCGGGAGCAGTAAGTGGACGAGTCGTCAGTTTCAGTTTGATGCTGGTGTGAATGTCGATCTTAATCAAGTTCTGAAGGGACTCTCATTCAATGCTATGTTTGCTGTAGATTATGCCACTTCTTACTCCACTTCTTTTGATAATAAATATGCGGTATTTGTTCCTACTTGGGCTAACTATGGCGGTAAAGATGTTATAGTAGCGCTCAGCAAGGAGGGAAATGATGAAAAGCCGGGCACTCAGAATGTGGGTGGAAGTGCGGATAAGCAAACGATTGCATTTTCCGGACAGTTCAATTATCAGAACACTTTCAATAAGTATCATAATGTATCGGCTATGCTTATAGCCAATGGTTACCAGCAGACGGTTTCTGCACAATATCATCGTATCAGCAATGCTAATTTGGCATTACAGGCGGGCTATAACTATCAGCAACGCTATTATGCAGATTTTGGTGCTGCATTGATCCATTCGGCTAAGTTGGCTAAAGGACATCGTCAGGCTCTCTCTCCTTCGGTGACGTTGGGCTGGCGTTTAAGCGGTGAAAACTTTCTGAAGGATTCTCCTGTGGTAGATGATTTATTGTTGAGCGTATCGGGTAGTATCCTCAATCAAGACATTGATTTGGTAATGGGTGATAATGAGTTTTATCTCTATGAATCAGTATGGACTCAAAACGATGGTTATGCATGGTATGACGGTCCGGCCGGTAAATATACTATTTCTACCAGAGGCCAGAACAATGATCTTTCGTTTATCAAGCGCAAAGAGTTCTCTGTAAACCTGAAAACTTCGCTTTGGAATAGACTGATTACGGCCGATGCTTCATTCTTTATCAACTCTATGGAGGGATATTTGATCAATCAACCTACTTTTTATCCGTCACATTTGAATACAGGATATCCGGCAGCATCTTTTATGGCTGTGATGAACTATAACAATAACAAGCGTGTAGGCTTTGATTTCAATATAAATGCTAATAAGCGTTTTGGAGATGTAGACTTGTCTTTGGGTGTGGCAGGCACATATTACGATACTAAGGTTACTAAGCGTGATGAAATCTATGATGATGCCTATCGTTATCGTGAGGGAAAAGCTGTTGATGGTATTTGGGGACTTCAGAGTGCTGGATTATTCCAGAATAAGGAAGAAATCGAGAGTAGTCCTGAACAGAAACTGGGTAGTACGGTCCAACCCGGTGACATCAAGTATGTAGATCAGAATGGAGATAATGTAATTGATGACAAAGATGAAGTCTTCTTGGGTAAAGGCGGTTGGTATGGTGCGCCCTTTACACTCGGTATCAATTTTACTGCCAAATGGAAGAATTTGACTCTCTTTGTGTTGGGTACCGGTAACTTCGGTGCTTATGGATTGAAAAACAGTTCATATTATTGGGTGGATGGCGATGATAAATACTCAGCCATAGTCCGCAATCGTTGGACTCCAGAAACAGCAGCTACTGCTACTTATCCCCGTTTATCTGCTAGAAGTTCAAGTAATAACTTCCGTGCGTCAGATTATTGGTTGTACAAGACTGACCGCTTCGATCTGGCGAAAGTACAGATTACTTATGATCTGCCGAAACGTATTTTGCGTAACACTTTCATCAATGAATTATCTGCTTACGTAAGCGGTGCAAATCTGCTGACAATCTCGAAAGAACGTAAACACATGGAGATGAATGTGGGTAGTGCTCCACAAAGCAGATTCTATAATATTGGTGTGAAAGCTGTATTCTAATCTAAAATTATGATAAAAATGAAACTAAGAAATATTATATTAACTACAGTATTACTGGCGACTTTCTCTGCTTGCGAGGATATGTTCGAACCTGCTAAGGAGAATAATCGCGGTGTTGAGGAAATGCTTTCAGATCCTAATTATGCTGTGGGACTTTTGGGGTACGGATACGCTATGCTGCCGTACGACAATTCTAGTGTAAGTGATGTAGCTACAGACGATGCTGTGACCAATGATAAAGAGAGTGGCTATTCAAAAATGGCTCTTGGTTCATGGGCGTCGAATAATAATCCTATGGAACAGTGGCAAGCCCGTAAAGCGGCAATACAATACCTCAATACATTTTTAGGTATCGCAGACCAGGTAAGTTGGGCTGAGAATGAGGTGACGAACAGGATGTTCATTGACAAACTCAGCGGAGAAGCATATGCCTTGCGTGCTTTGAATTATTACTATCTTTTGATGGCTCATGGAGGCTGGACGGCAGACGGGCAGTTACTGGGTGTGCCGATACTTCTGGAACCGGAAGATAACAATTCTGACTTCAATCAGCCCCGTGCTTCTTTCAGTGCATGTGTAGAGCAGGTATTTACTGACTTAAATAAAGCAGTTGATTTATTGCCTGTTGATTATGAAAATATAAAAAGTGATGCTGAAGTACCTGCAAGATATAAGGAAATCGGTGCAAAGATGGGTAACTATAATCTTGTTTTTGGAACTTATCAACGCGGACGTATTACTGCCAGAATAGCTGAAGCCATAAAGGCACAGGTAGCTTTGCTTGCTGCAAGTCCGGCTTACCGGGAAGCTTCAGGTGTGACTTCCGAAACTGCCGCAAACTATGCTGCTACTGTATTGAATCGTATTGGTGGTGTAGCTGGTCTTGATCCGACGGGTAATACTTGGTATATGAATACAAGTGATCTTGATAATCTTGGTTCAGGAGAAGTGCCTGCTGAAATCCTTTGGAGAGGAAATAAGAGTAATGGAACGGCAGATTGGGATATAGGTATTCAGCTGGAGAAAAATAACTTTCCTCCTACGCTCTATGGTAGCGGACGTATTAATCCTACGCAAAATCTAGTGGATGCTTTCCCTATGGCTAACGGTTATCCTGTTGCAGACAAGGCTAACGGCGGTTATTCGGAAAATGCTCCTTATGAAAATCGTGATCCGCGTTTAGCGAAATACATTTTATTCAATGGAGCTACATTTAAGGAAAAGGCTATTATTACAGGTACTTATCCTGATGCAGAAAACAAGCAAGATAATAATTTGAATCAATTGAGCACCTCTACCCGTACGGGTTACTATCTACGTAAGCTGTTGCGTGAAGACTGTAATGCCAATCCGAATTCACTTAATGCCAAGTTTCATATTCCTGTTCGTATCCGTTATACGGAAATATTCCTGGCTTATGCTGAAGCAGCCAACGATGCTTGGGGACCAATGGGCAAAGGTAGTAACGCCTATAGTGCTTATGACGTAGTTAAGGCTATTCGTGCTCGTGGTGGTGTAGGAACCGATAACGGCGACGCTTATCTGGAGAGCATCAAGGGAGATAAGGAAAAGATGACTCAACTTATTCGTAACGAACGTCGCATTGAGCTTTGTTTCGAAAATAAGCGTTTTTGGGATATTCGTCGTTGGCAGATGCCATTGGCGGAAACAGCTAAGGGTATGCGGATTGACAAAGTGGGCGAAAGTCTGAACTATACCGTAATTGATGTAGAAAATAGAAACTATAAGGAGTATATGAATTATGGACCTATACCTTATGGTGAGATGTTGAAGTGGAGTAATCTGCAACAGAACAAAGGATGGTAATCATATAATTATAAAATGCAAAAAGAATATGGAAATGAAAATCTATAAATTATTATCTGTAATATTGGGGAGTGCCATGTCATTTGCTTTCTCTTCATGTGAGAATGCAAGCAACTCTTTTCCCGATTATGAGGGTGGTGTGAGTGTCTATTTTGCTTATCAATATCCGGTGCGTACTATTGTATTGGGTAATGATCCGGTGGTAGATAATTCGGCTGACCGTCAGCACAAGTGTGCCATTTATGCCACAATGGGAGGGGCATACGGTGGAAGAAATATCACTATAGACATTGCCGTTGACAATACGCTTTGTGATAACCTCTTTTTTGAAGACGGCTCACCGGTATTACCCATGCCTTCTACATATTATACATTGGCGGGTGATAAAATTAAATACAACGGTGAACACTGGGGAAATGTGGAGGTGCAGCTTACCGATGCTTTCTTTGCTGACGAAAAAGCACTGAGCAATAATTATGTGATTCCTGTAGTGATGAAGAAACAGACAGGTGCCGACCGCATCCTGACAGGTACTCCTTTGATTGAAGGCGATGCTCCGGCACGTCCCAACTCGGATTATTGGAGTGTGTTACCTCAAGATTATGTGCTTTATTGTGTAAAGTACATGAATCCATGGCAGGCTTCTTATTTGCGTCGTGGTATAGATCAGATTACAGAAAATGGGACTACAACTACTGTTGTGCGTCATGCTCAGTCTGTAGAAAAGGATGAAGTGTGTGGCATTACCACTCGTTCGCTGACGACAGCTGTTTTTCCGGTTAGCGCAAAACAGGCTGACGGGACAACAATGACATGTGATTTGCTGTTGACATTCAACGATGCGGGTGAATGTTCCATTACTACGGAGACATCGGGAATGACTGCTTCGGGGACAGGTAAATACGTGGTGGACGGTGAAAAGAAATCATGGGGAAACAAAGACCGCGATGCGCTTTATCTGGACTATACCGTTGACTTTGGCATTCGGAAGTATGCCACGAAAGATACTTTGGTGATGCAGACGCGCGGAACGAACAAGATAGAAACTTTTGTCCCTAAGTATCGTGCCAATTGAACGGAAACGTTTAAACGATCAATTGACATAATGTTGGATAATAACTAAAAATATCCAATCATGAAAAAGATTTTAATATCTATATTTTTATGTCTTCTGTGGTGAATGATAGGAGTTTCACATTTACCACTTATCGTTACCCTTGATTGCATATTGATGAAAAGAATAAGAAATATGTTAATAAATGATTATACAATGAAAACAATAAAATACTCATTATCCTTGGGCTTATTGCTGTCGCTTGCCTCTTGTGCCGATGACCAAATCGTTGACTTCAAGACTGAGAAGCCGGAAAGTATAGCCCAATATGAATACCTCAATGCTTACGATGCATTGAAAACATACATAGACCGAAGTGCAAGTCCCGACTTTAAGTTGGGAATTGCGCTGTCGGCGAGTGATTTTCTGAAAGGAGAAGTGGTGCGTACTATGGCCATCTCCAATTTCGATGAGATGACGGCAGGCAATGCCATGAAATACGCTTCGTGTGTAAACGATAAAGGCGATATGGATTTTGGGACTGTGGAAAAGTTTGTTTCTGCAGCTCAAGCCGGAGGTCTTACTATTTACGGACATACGCTGGCTTGGCATGCACAACAGAATAATAAGTACCTGAATTCGTTGATTAAAGATAAAGAGATGAACGTAGATCCTGATGAAAAGGTTGATATTGAGGATTATGTAGTGGATTATTCTAAAGATGCATATACTTTCTGGAATCAAGCACCTGAAGGTACAACTATCGGGGTGAACTCTTCTGAGGGTTGTCTGGAGATTGTGAATCCCACTCCTGCCGAACAGAATTACTTCGTTCAGTATCATACCACAATTGATGGACTTCCGATTCTTACAGGCAAGGAGTATAAGTTGAAAATGATGCTCAGAGGTTCAGCTAATGGTCACCTCGCTGTCAGTGTAGGCCCTTGGTCAGGCAGAGTCGATGGTGGATTTGATTTCGATACGGAATGGAAAGAGTATGAGTTTGCTTTTAAAGCTGTGGCTGATGGTGGCCACGTGATGACTCAGTCCGGTCTTTTTGTAGGAACTATTCAAATTAAGTCTGTTAAGATAACCCACTCTGAAGCTCCCGCAGTGGAGGTTGAGCAAGAGACGAAAGTGCAAACTTATCAAGATGGTCCATTCCCATTTTATGCAATGGGTTGTGAACCTCCTGTCATAGATGGATGTATACATTTTGTGCCTGATGGTGAGTGGCGACAGTTTTTTGTAGTTCCTGGTGGCGAGAATTCACTTGAAGAAGGAAATTATGTCTTTTATCTCGATCTGAAATCCGATAAAGATGGCTCTGGCGTACAACTGACTGTACAGAACGGCTGGGGAGGAGATGCTCAGAGTATTACGGTTCCTGTAGCCATTCAGGAAGGCAGTCATGTCGTTAAGCTGGATATTCCTAATGTTGTGGGGGGGGATTATGATGTTATCCTTAAGCCACAGACTTGTGACGCGACACTTGATCTTAGATCAGTTAAGATTTGCAAAGTAGTGAAGATGAATTCTATTCCTCTTACTCCCGAAGAAAAGAAAGATACTCTCATATGGGCTATGAATAATTGGGTAGAAGGTATGATGAAAGCTACAGCTGGTTATGTAACTGCTTGGGATGTAGTGAATGAAGCTATTTCCGGTGGCGGTGATGACGGTGAAGGCTTCTATCCTTTGCAGTCTGCCAGCAACGTTTCTGCTGAGGATGCTAAGAACAATTTCTATTGGCAAGACTACTTGGGTAGCGAAGATTACGTTCGCGTTGTTGTGGCTGCTGCCCGTAAGTATTATGCAGAAAATGGTGGTACCAATCCTTTAAAGCTCTTTGTCAATGACTATAATTTAGAGTCTGACTGGGATGACAATCAAAAGGTTAAGAGTTTAGTACACTGGATTAAGAAGTGGGAAGCTGATGGCGTGACGAAGATTGACGGTATCGGTACACAGATGCATGTAAGTTGTTATGCTAATGCTGCTACTCAGAAGAGTAAGGAAGACCATGTAGTGAAGATGTTTGAGATATTGGCAGAAAGTGGTAAACTGGTAAAGATATCAGAACTTGATATGGGTTATATAGATGAGAATAATACCAGTGTGAAGACAGAGAATATGACCGAAGCTCAGCATAAAGCGATGGCAGAATACTATAAGTTCATCGTGAAGAAGTATTTCGAGATTATTCCTGCTGCCCAGCAGTATGGTATCACGCAATGGTGTGCCACCGATGCTCCCAGTGATTCTGGCTGGCGTGGTGGTGAACCTGTAGGCCTTTGGGATTCTAACTATAGCCGTAAGCATACCTATGCAGGTTTTGCTGAAGGATTGGCTGGGAAATAGAAAAACTTAAATTAACTAGGCTTATTGTATAACATTGTTTACCTGATACAGGTAGCAATGTTATACAATGAGCTTTTTTCATCCATAAAAACATTTGTATTATGAAAAAAATAAGTATGCTTTTTATAATTGGGATAGCATTATATGGTTGTGAAGGTAATATTCTCAATGTATTAGATAATAATGAAGAGGTAGTCAATACCATTACACGGGTAACCGATATTGATTATACCTTTAGTGGTGCAAATTTTAGTGGAACTGCCACTTTTGATTATAATTATGCAGGCGAAAATCAAACTCGTCAGAATTGTGCACTCTATTCATATACAACCTTTGGCAATGTAAATACTAATATTACTCCAGAAGTAATTAATTTACCTTCATGGTGTACTGTATCTCTTATAAACGAGTCAACGCTGTATTTTGTTTACAAGATTGGAGTATCTCAGAATAATAGTTCTGAACGTTCTGGCTATATCACTTTTAAACAGCCAGAATCAAATAAAACAGTATCGGTTAAGGTTGTTCAGTATGACCATTATAATAGAATAGCTATCTCTGTGAAGGAACTTTATTCCAATCATCCTGTCTTTACTGCCACCACAACTTATCCCGTAAAAAAAGATATAAGCTGCAGAATCCCATACGAAGCATACAATGATGGGGGAAAGTATGACGGCAATGCATCAATCACTATTCCGAAAGGAGAAACGAAAGGAACTTACGAAATGGATTATAATGGTTCTCCGTTAGTTGATTATCATGGTGATATAAAAGGCTATAAACTATATGAAGGAACTACTACAGGAGATGATATTTATACCTATAGTTTTGTTCGCTATTGGTGATATTATAATAAACAGGTCTGTTGGGGCTTTCCATTTAGTATGTAACGTCAGCAGATAATGGTGTAATTTGGAATATTTGTTGTAATTTATCAAAAGGATGAGGATGCTTCGTAATATCTTGAATATCAATGCTTATAGGATATGCTGCGTTCAGTATACGACTGAACCCTATTCAGTATACGAGTGAATGGCATTCAGTATACGACTGAATTAGGTTCGATATACGACTGTATCCTTCGTTTGTATTATTTGTAAAGAATGTAGATTGTTATCACTCTCTTGCTTTAGCTTACAACTTTCAAGTCCTTAAAACAATGAAGAACAATATGAGAAAAATAATTTATTTATTGACATTGCTCTTAGGAGTGTCTTTAGCGGCTTGCTCGGACGAGACTATTCCTGAGCAGCCGGAAAAGCAGGAACCGGAACAACCTGTCGAACCGAATCCGGACCCGGAACCCGAGCCTCCTGCTGAAGCCAAGTTGCCAGTCCTGAATGTAGCCGGGCGCTACCTTAAAAATGAAAAGGGAGAGATAGTCAATCTGCATGGTTTTACGCAGACTTACAGCCCTTTCTTCAATAACAATGCCTGGGGTAACTATGACGTGCAGGCATGCCTCAAGTATAATAAGAGTATGGTAGACGGAATTGTGGCTGCCGGATGGAAGTTCAATTTCGTGCGGATGCACCTTGATCCGTATTGGAGTGATGACCCCTCCATGCAGTCTGTGAGATATGAAGGACATGAACGGTTCTCCGAAACTCGCTTTCGGAAGTATCTTGAAGAGTTGTTTGTGCCGATGGCAGAATACTTTATTTCCAAAGGAATGTATGTGGTGATGCGTCCGCCCGGAGTCTGTCCGGCTGATGCTCCCTATCAAGGTATAGAAATAGGAGACACTTATCAGCAGTTTTTGCTCAAAGTGTGGGATATTGTTTCGCAACATCCTAAGCTGAAAAATAATATGGATGTCATGTTCGAGCTTGCCAATGAACCTGTCAGAATAAAAGGTACTGACGGAACATACGGCAGTAGCGGTGACGGTCATTTCAAGAACCTCCAACTCTACTTTCAGGCTATAGTAGATAAAATACGTGCCAACTGCCGCAACATTGTTTGGGTGCCGGGATTGTCTTATCAGTCATCTTACGCCGGATATGCCATTCACCGTATCGAAGGGGAGAATATAGGCTTTGCCGTTCACTGCTATCCCGGTTGGTATGGTAGCGATGCCGAGGAAGACAGCGGTGAAGGAATCGGCTCTTCCACAAGAGGAGGTTATGAAGCTTTTCAGCGTGGTTGGGATGCGCAAGTAGGCCCTGTGGCGGCTTTCGCTCCTATCATGGTGACTGAAATAGACTGGGCTCCGAAGAAATATGATGCCACTTGGGGGAAAAGTATTACAGGAACGGCAGGTGGTGAAGGTTTTGGTGCCAACTTCAAATATATAGCTGATAATTCAGGCAATGTTTCCTGGTTGTTCTTTACAACGAGGTCACACGAACTGGCAGCGTTTAAAGATGTGCCGGGTGAACCGGGCAATTACACTTTTCTCAATGATCCCGAGGCCTGTCCGTGGGCGATGTACCATTGGTTCAAAGAATATGCTGAAGGGATAGTAGTAAATGGGGAACTGGAAAAACTGGAGTTGATGGGACAAGAGGGAGAACTTCGTCTGCAAATGGGTGGTACGAATTATCTCAAAGTGAAAGCTGTTTATTCTGATGGAACGGTACGGATGGTGACTGCGGAAGCGACTGTCAACAGCTCAGATACAAACGTGCTGAAAGTAGAACAGGCAGCTAAATTAGTAGCTGTGGCACCCGGTGAAGCTACGGTAACCGTTACGTATCAATCGGCTGCCGGAGTCAGTAAGCAACTGACTTTACTGGTTACGGTAATTTCTCCTTTCTCACTGACGGCAGATGTCTTCAATCCTTCTATATGGGAGAAAGGCACATTCGACGAGAACACCCGCACACTGGTGACGGGGCAGTATGGTTTCGGAGGGTGGCAATATGACAATGGACTTGATTTGTCGGGATATAAGACTGTGACCGTAGAACTGGGTAACGATAATGAAAGTAGTGTTTCGTTCCGTCTGTTTGATAAAAACAATTATTGGAGTGAGCCTGCTGCGTATGATTTCGGATCTTCGCGTAAGATTGTAGTGGAGTTGAACAATATGAAAGATAAGAACGGAGGAAAGATTGATCCTTCGCATCTTTATATTGCAGGCTTTTGGTCAACAGGTGGAAAACCTATTGTGATAGCTAATATCTCCTTAGCAAATTAAAAAGACATATCAACTCTCATCTTTCCGAGAGTTCGATATAATTTGTGCATTTTATAATATCTTTCCTGCATCCTCTGTGAAGAGTGTGCAGGAATACAAATCTGTTATATTTATCTAATATTGATATTCAAATGTCTAAAATTGCAAATCAGTGATCGGATTCATGCCTTATTTTTGCAGATATATATGAATGGTCTGATAAACTTTAAATAAAAGATATGATGAAGAAGATAATTGTATGGTTGGCTGTAATGATGTATACACTGTCCGGTTATGCACAAAATGCACCTTGGAATTTTCAGAGTAAAGTAGTTACGGACACTCTTTTTAGTAAAGTACTGAATTCAAAGCGTGCCTATACTGTTTTTTTGCCAAAGAGTTTTGAACAGAATAAAGAGAAAAAATATCCGGTCCTGTATCTTTTGCATGGTATGTGGGAAACAAATCCTGTCTGGACCGAACGTGGTCATGTGAAAGATGTCATGGATCGGCTTGTAGCCAGTGGGGAAGCGTGCGAAATGATTATTGTTACTCCGAATGCCGGTGGAAATATCCATTTGGAGTGGAACGGATATTTTGATATGCCGGGTTGGAAATATGAGACTTTCTTTTATACGGAATTCTTGCCTTATATAGAGAAAAAATACAGGGTGATAGGCGATAGACAGCATCGTGCCATTGCCGGATTGTCGATGGGTGGTGGCGGAGCTACTAATTATGGTCAGCGCCATAGTGATATGTTCTGTGCAGTCTATGCGATGAGTGCCCTGATGTCTATTCCTGAACAGGGAGCGGTACCTGCTGATGATCCGAATTCGAAAATTGCGATACTTACCCGTAGTGTTATAGAAAATAGCTGTGTGAAATATGTGATGGAGGCTGACGAGGATCGCAAGGCTGATTTGCGTAGTGTTGCCTGGTTTGTAGATTGTGGGGATGATGATTTCCTGCTTGATCGTAATATAGAGTTCTATCAGGCTATGCGTAACGCCGGTGTACCTTGCCAGTTCAGGGTGCGCGATGGAGGACATGATTGGGAATATTGGCACTCGGCTCTTTATCAGTGTTTGCCTTTCGTAACCCGGATATTTGGTAAGGAATAATATAACAAACAATAATAGACAGATTATGAGAACATTTGTATTTACATGCTTACTTCTTTTAGGTATGACGACATTTGCACAAGATGCGAATTTTCATATCTATCTGTGTTTGGGACAATCGAACATGGAAGGAAATGCAAAGGTAGAAGAACAGGATACAGTGGCGGTTGACAGTCGTTTTCAGGTATTAGCGGCTGTAGATTGTCCTAATTTGGGGAGGACCAAAGGGAATTGGTATAAGGCGGTTCCTCCTTTGGCACGTTGCTATACGGGCCTGACTCCGGGTGATTATTTTGGACGGGCTATGGTGGCTAACCTGCCATCCAATGTACAGGTAGGGATTATCAATGTTGCCGTAGGTGGTTGCAAAATAGAACTGTTTGATAAGGATAATTATCAGTCGTACGTAGAAACTTCTCCGGATTGGCTGAAGAATATGGTAAAAGAATACGGTGGCAATCCTTATGCACGTTTGGTTGAGATGGCAAAGCTTGCTCAAAAGGATGGAGTAATTAAAGGTATTCTGCTGCATCAGGGAGAGTCGAATACGAATGATAAAGACTGGCCCTCAAAAGTAAAGGGAGTGTATGATAATCTTTTGAAAGATTTGGGATTATCTGCTGCTAATGTGCCTTTACTGGCGGGTGAGGTGGTACATGCGGACCAGAATGGAATCTGTGCCAGTATGAATACAATCATCGACAGTTTGCCCCAGGTAATTCCTACTGCACATGTCATATCCTCCGCTGGTTGTCCGGCTGCATTCGATAATCTTCATTTTACAGCCGAAGGATACCGGATATTGGGAGCACGTTATGCCGCTAAGATGCTTTCTATTTTGGGATATGGAGATTGGACATCTGCCCAGAATATGAAATTATGGTATGCTCGTCCGGCACAAGACTGGCTGGAAGCTCTGCCATTGGGCAATTCCCGTTTGGGAACTATGGTATTTGGCGGAACTGCCCGTGAAGAACTGCAACTCAATGAAGAGACTTTCTGGGCTGGCGGACCTTACAATAATAATAATCCCAAAGGATTGCAGGTATTGCCTGAAATACGCCGTCTTATTTTTGAAGGCAAAACCCTGGAGGCACAGAAACTCATTGATGAGAATTATATGACGCCTCAGCATGGCATGCGCTACTTGACGATGGGGAGTCTTTTTTTGAATTTCCCCGGACATGAGAATCCTTCTGAATATTACAGGGACCTGAATCTGGAGAATGCTACTGCTACCACCCGTTATGAAGTGGACGGAGTGAAGTTTGTCCGTACCGCGTTTGCTTCTTTGAGTGATGATGTGATTATTGTCCGCATTCAGGCGGATAAGGCAAAGGCTTTGAATTTCGCCATATCATACAACAGTCCGCTGAAATCGAATGTACAAGTAAAGGGTGGCAAACTGATTATCTCCTGTCAGGGAGCTGAACATGAAGGAATCCCTGCTGCTATGCGTGCCGAATGCCAGGTGCAGGTAAAAACAGATGGTAAAGTGAGTAAGGCAGAAAGCGCACTTGCCGTGAATGGGGCTACCGAAGCTACTTTGTACATATCGGCAGCTACCAATTTTGTGAATTACCATGATGTTAGTGCTAATGAATCAAAGCGTGCGGCTGCTTATTTACAGAAAGCCATCCGTGTTCCTTACGAACAGGCTTTGAAGAGCCATATCGCCTCTTACCGTAAACAATATGACCGTGTGGCCCTGACTTTGGAAAGCACTAAAGTTTCTGCTTTGGAAACACCTGTCCGTGTACAGCGTTTTATAGAAGGGAATGATATGGTGATGGCGGCTTTGATGTTCCAATATGGTCGTTATTTGTTGATTTCTTCTTCTCAACCCGGTAGTCAGCCTGCTAATCTTCAGGGTATTTGGAATCATAGTCCTTATGCTCCCTGGGATAGTAAATATACGATTAATATCAATGCTGAAATGAACTACTGGCCTGCTGAAGTAACCAATCTGAGTGAGACGCATGAACCTCTCTTTGATATGGTGACTGACTTGGCAGTTACAGGTAGTGAAACTGCTAAAGTTCTTTATGATGCTAAAGGTTGGGTGGCACATCATAATACGGATATATGGCGTGCCTGCGGACCGGTGGATGCTGCAAGTTTCGGTATGTGGCCTAATGGAGGTGCTTGGGTGGCACAACATCTGTGGCAACACTATTTATTTACCGGTGATAAAGAGTTTCTAAAGAAGTATTATCCGATATTGAAAGGAACTGCTGATTTTTATTTAAGTCATTTAGTGGAACATCCGAAGTATAAGTGGATGGTTACAGTACCTTCCATGTCTCCGGAACATGGCTACCGGGGTTCGCAAACAACGATTACGGCAGGTTGTACAATGGATAATCAGATTGCTTTTGATGCCCTTTACAGTACACTTCTGGCAAGCCGTATTCTGGGTGGTGATAAACTGTATGAAGATTCTTTGCAGGCCATGTTGGACAAGTTGCCACCCATGCAGATTGGCAAACATAATCAATTGCAAGAGTGGTTGATTGATGCTGACAATCCGTTGGATGACCATCGGCATATTTCACACTTATATGGTTTGTATCCTAGTAATCAGATTTCTCCAATTACAAATCCGGAATTATTCCAGGCTGCACGGAATACTTTGATACAGCGTGGAGATATGGCTACCGGTTGGAGTATCGGGTGGAAGATTAATTTCTGGGCACGCATGCTGGATGGCAATCATGCTTATAAGATTATACAGAATATGCTCCATCTTTTGCCTAGTGATAAGGTTCAGAAAGAATATCCTGAGGGACGTACTTATCCTAATTTATTTGATGCCCATCCACCTTTCCAAATCGATGGAAACTTTGGTTATACGGCAGGAGTTGCAGAGATGTTGTTGCAAAGCCATGATGGTGCAGTACACTTATTGCCTGCACTGCCTGAAGCATGGAAAAAAGGAAGTGTGAAAGGCCTTGTTGCCCGTGGTGGTTTTGTGGTAGATATGGAATGGGATGGCGTTCAACTGAAAAAGGCGAAGATACATTCTCGCTTGGGTGGGGTACTGCGTATCCGTTCTTATGTTCCTTTAAAGGGAAAAGGAGTGAAAGTGGCAGACGGTGCTTGCCCGAATCCTCTTTATGCATCGGCAGTTATAAAAGAACCGGTAGTTTCCAAACTGATAAATCCTCAGGTGCCGGTCCTTTATCGTACTTACGAATATGACATTGTTACTCAGCCGGGAGAAGACTATTCGCTGGAACGTAGTATGTAATGATATTAGTAGTCTATTAATTGTAACAAAACCTTGAAATGATGAAACTTACAACTTTATTTGCGGTTAGTGTCAGCCTGATACTTTCCGGTTTTTGTTCACTTGGAGTTCAGGCTCATCCTGTTCAGGAAGACAGTAGTCGGGACCCGGTTCCTGCTGGAGCTTACTATACTGATAACTATCGGAATTTGTTTAATGAGTATTTAGGTATTTCTCAGCAACAAACCGACCAGAAAATGGAGCAAATCTGGAATCACTTCTTTGTGAATGAAAAAACAAAGGTTTACTATGAGAGTGATGACAATACTGCCTATATTTATGATACAGGGAATCAGGATGTACGTACAGAAGGAATGTCCTATGGAATGATGATATGTGTACAGTTGGATAAGCAGGCTGAATTCGATAAGTTATGGCGGTGGGCCAAGAAATATATGCTGTATACTTCGGGCAAATGGTCGGGATATTATGCCTGGCACTGTACGCCTCGTGGTGTTAAAATAGGTAAGGAGCCAAGTTGCGCTTCTGATGGTGAAATTTATTTTATAACTTCTTTATTCTTTGCTTCTCACCGTTGGGGGAATGACGGGGCATATGACTATAATCAGGAGGCTCAGAAAATATTGAAAGATGTTATGTCTAAAGATGGTTCCCAAGGCGTTTATAACCTGTTCAATACTGAGAGTAAACTCGTTACATTTGTACCGGAAAAGGTCTATTATAACTATACGGATCCTTCCTATAATCTGCCTGCTTTCTTTGAACTTTGGGCTTTGTGGTCTGACACTAATAAGGAATTCTGGAAGCAGACACCTGATGCAGCCCGTCGCTTGCTGGCTGATGCATCGCATAAAAAGACGGGGTTGTTTCCTGATTATTCTGCATTCGATGGCACTCCTTGGAAACCTAAGAATTGGGGATATGATACAAGAAGATATCAGTTTGATGCTCTTCGCTGTGCCATGAATGTCGGTATGGATTATTATTGGTTTGGAAAAGATGCTGCTAACCAGGCAGAGATGATGAGTCGATTGCTTAACTTTTTCAAGCAAGATAATTTTACGCACGAATATTTCAATGTAGATGGTTCAGCACCTGCCGGCAATTATTCAACAGGTATGATCGGTGCAAATGCTGTAGGAGCTTTTGCTTTGAATGACAAGAATCTGGCGAAAGAATGCATACAGAAATTGTGGAATGAACCATTGCCTACGGGCAAATTTCGTTATTACAGCGGTATGGTATATATGATGTCTATGCTGCATGTCAGTGGCAATTTCCGGATTATCAAGTAGCTTGATGAATAGAAGATGTCAAGTAGTATAAGCATAATATTAATATTATAGAGAAAACCAGCTAATATGTATTAGCTGGTTTTCTTTTTGTTCTGTGTTTAGTTCTATTGTTTAATCTCGTCAGAAGAAGACTTTTGCTGCTCCTCCATATAGGTTGTTGGCGGAACTCCGTATAATTCTTTAAAAGCGGTAGAAAAATATGCAATATTAGTAAAACCTGTAAGAGTAGCAACTTCAGTAATGTTATGATATTGGTTTGCCAATAGTGATGCAGCCTGTTTCAAGCGAACATTGCGTATTAAGTCGCGGGTTGACTGGTTAGTCAGCTCTTTTAGCTTACGGTGCAAATGTACACGACTGATACCTACTTCAGTTGCTATCATTTCAACATTCAAGTCAGGATTACCTAGATTGTCATTAATCACTTTCATCACTTTATCAAGCAGTCTGTCATCAGGTGATTGGACTTTTAGTTTCTTCAACTTCTGTTCCTGCATCTGACTGCCACTGAAACTGTTACGTAGTATTTCCCTACTCTTAATAAGATTGATTGCCGTTTTTCTCAATATTTCGATACTGAATGGTTTCACTATATACGCATCTGCTCCCATGTTTAAACCTTCCAGATTATCTTCTTCTCTTGATTTAGCTGTCAAGAGGATAATTGGTATATGGTTAATGGTTACATTCTGCTTTATTTTTTTGCAAAGTGTCAACCCATCCATTTCAGGCATCATAATATCACTGATAATCAAATCCGGCTCCTTTTTTAGGATAAGAGTGAGAGCTTCTTTTCCATTTGCACACTCATGCATGTGGAAATCGCTGGCTAATTCACGACAGATATATTTGCGTATTTCTTCATCATCTTCTACTACTAGAACGTGACATTTAGTTTTGGAACGTATTTTTTCATCTTCTTCATCAACAGGTGATGAAGGGATAGGCAGAGCAGTCGTGATATGTACGGGAGTATTATTCCCAGCCGGATTGTCATCGATTTCTTCTACATTCAGATGTTCTTTGCCCAAAGGTAGCCGTATGATAAACCGGGATCCTGGTCTGTTTTCATTGTTTTCAGCCTTTATGGTGCCATGGTGTAATTCTACTAGCGAACGGCTTAGATGTAATCCTATACCGGTACCTACATTCGAATTATTATGGCTATTACGGATTTGATAGAAACGCTCAAAAATCCGTCCCATTTCTTCCGGGTTAATGCCAATGCCACTGTCTTCCACTATTATTTCAAAATAGTGTTTTAGAGATTGAGAAGCGTTAATATCCTCACCTATACGCAAATATATATTGATTTCTCCGTTCTCCGGCGTAAACTTGAATGCATTGGAAATTATATTCAGGATAATTTTATCGAAATTTTTCGGATCAATCCATGCTTTTAACTTTTCAGTTTCCGGTTGGAAGCTCAACGTGATATGCCTGGCATTTGCTTGATATTCGAAGGTATAGTACAAATCACGGATAAATCCTACGATATCCACTTCCTGGAATTTCAGAGACATTTGCCCCTTATCTATTTTGCGAATATCCATCAACTGATTGACCAAGCGAAGTATACGTTCCGCATTTCGATAAATGGTATGATAGTTTTTCTGCCGCTCGTTATCTTTATCAGTAGCGATTAACTTCTGTAATGGGCTTATGATGAGAGACATTGGAGTGCGTATTTCGTGAGAAATATTAATGAAGAATTGTAGTTTGGCTTCATTGATCTGTTCTGCATGTATATGTTCCAATATCTCCTGACGAGCACGGTAACGATGACGTATCTGAATGACTATACCATAGATAATAACTATCAACAGTACTCCATATATAAATTTTGCCCATCCGGAGGCATACCATGCAGGATGGATTGTGATACTAAATTCTTTGATGTCTGAATAAGAATCATTATCTTTTGCTTTTACCTGGAATGTATAGCTACCTGGATTTAAATTGCTGAATGAAACCCGATTAATTCCCTGTTGTAAGCTAATCCAATTGGAATTATTAATGCTATATGTATAAGTAATCCGTTCCGGACTAAAGAACTCCATAGCTGAAAATTCAATGCTGAAAGAATTATCTTTGTATGATAGTTGAAAGTGGTCGGCATCCATGACTGCAGTGTTGACTATATCTCTATTCCCTGACTTCATGCCTTTTTTAACCTTTTTATCATGGATATAGAAGTCTGTAATCCGAATTTCCGGTTTCTTATCGGGCGTGGTTATTTCTGTGGGATTAAAATAAGTGATTCCATTCGTACCTCCAAAGATAAGTTCACCTTGTTTGTCGGCAAAAGCGGCTCCTTTACTAAACTCGTTACTTTGTAATCCGTCACTTGCATAAAAATTAATGAAACTTTGGTTTTGAGGATTGAATCGGCTGATTCCATAATTCGTACTGATCCAAAGATAACCATTCGCATCCTCTTTGATTGCGCAGATATAATTGCTGGGTAAACCATCTTTTGTTGTATATTCTTGCACTTCAACAGTTCGTGGGTTTAAGCGTTTTAATCCTTTGGATGTTCCTATCCAGATATTACCATCCTTACCTTCATGCAAAGCATAGATTACATCGCCATATAATATTCTTCTGTTTTTCATGGGAGAAACGAAATCCATTGTTTTTATATCCAGACAGCCCAAACCATCGTAAGTACCTATGTAGAGTTTGTCTTCAGCGGTATGTAACAGGCAATTTATCCATGAGTTATGTAGCATATTTACTTTGGTCCAATCGGTATTGGTGGTGGTGGTGGGACAACGGACTATTTCCTTGGTATTTATATTCATCTGATATAGGCCTCCTCCCATAGTTCCTATCCATAAGGTTTTATTGTTATCTTCTGCAAAACAATATACATTTTCCATTAGATTAGATGTCTCGTCCACTAACTTCAGATACTCGCAACGACCGGTTTTTGTATCTAATTTGGCCATACCATTCAGATAAGAACCTATCCACATATTGTGGTTGGAATCTTCGAAAATGCTCATAATGGTAGCAGGAACGGAATGAGTATTGTCGGTAGGTGAAAAATGCACTTTGGGTGTTTTATCTGGAGTCACTGCATAAATTCCGTCATTATCAGTTCCTACCCAAAGAGTTCCTGTATGGTCTTTGTGTACAGACATGACGCAGTTGGAACCAATCACATTGTGTCTGGAAGATTTGTAACCTAGATACTTGAACTCGTTGGTTATGGCAGGTATAATCATAACTCCTTTCTGAAAGAACCCTAACCATATATTTCCCATTTTGTCTTTCAGAATAGAATGTATCTTTGCTTTTGTAAGGTCAAATGTTGTGATATTAAAATTGGCTTCTTTAATCTTTTGTTCTTGGATGTCATAAACTTTCATTCCCGAACCATCTGTACCAATAAGAATTTGATTCTCCTCCTCAGGGTATAGGATTTTGATAGGTAAGTTGGGATTAGGAGTGTATGTAATTGGTACAAATGTATCGATTTTATCATTATATCTGAATAGTCCTTTCTTTAAGCTACCCATATAAAGATTTCCTTGTTTATCTTCGCACATGTTGGAAACTGTATTCCAAGCTATGCTTTTTTCGCCGGAGTAGTGTTTGAATTGATTGTTGTTATCGAGACGGAATATTCCATTATCGCCTGTTGCTATCCATAGATTTCCTTTTTTATCCCGATATGAATATGTAATCAGGTTGCTGGCAATAAATTGGTCTATTTGTTGTGCTTTTATACTATCTCCTTGTGTTTTCAGTAAAAATATACTGTGACCGGAAGTTCCTATTAATATTTCTCCGTTATTTTGTTCAAGTATAACTCCTACATTAGGGGCTATTGGGGCTCCACTGGAGAGGTACATTGGGATGGTTGTAAAACTATCGGTTGCGCGATCGTATATTTGCAGCCCGTTTAGAGAACCTATAAAAAGGCGACCTTGACTGTCTTCGAACAGTGTACGTACATAGTCACTTAATAAGGAATTCGGATTATCTTTTTCATTTCTATAAACTGTAAATTTTGCTCCATCGTATCGATTCAGACCATCTTCTGTTGCTATCCAGATGATTCCGTCACGATCCTGATAGATTTTATTGAGCATGCTGCTTGATAATTCTCTATCCACTGTGAACATTTTTCCTTCTTGTCCATAGCATGGGAGAGATAAACATAAGCATAACAAATAGAATATAAATATATTTTTCATAGTTATTAACTTTGACTCTACAAATATACTTAATATCCTCTATATATTCTTTTAAAAAGTGAACTAATTATACCTTATTGGGTAGTGAATAAGCAGTTGATTCATGGAATACCTTGTCAACAAGAAGTTAAGTCCTTGTCGACAGGAAGTTAACTTCTTGTAAATGCTTGATAATCAGTGTGAATATGGTTTCTGGATTATCTAATCTAGTATACAATCTATTTAGTGTGTTGCTTTATACCAACTTGTTTCAGTTTTATCCGCTGCTAAAGAATTTATGCTCGGATCAGATACGGTAATGCCGGAGAAGGTTTTGATTGGTTTAATTCCCGCACTCATGGAATAATAATTTTCCGTGTGCGTTTTATAAGGTACGGCCCGTTCTAACTGCTCTTTAAACTCTTCTAATAATGACGCGTCATCACACAGATGTGCTACATAGTCGCCATAATCGTAGAAGATTACCGGATAGTAACCATCTAAAGGTTGTAACTGGTTCCGCTTTGAAGGGTCAAATGTATACCGGTTATTTATTTCTTTCATGATAGCGGCTAGATGATCCAATTCTGCACAATTAGTTATGCCTAATGTTCCACAAGGCATTTCTTCATAGGTGGAATAGAATGAATAGAAGCCGTCACAGATGGCTTGATAATTTGGTTCGCCCATCAAATTTTTTCCAATGATAGAATAGGGCATACCATAAGCCATGATTTCACAGGTGGAACCAATAAGGTAGTCCGTAACGTATCTCAGGTCATAGGCTACTTCTATGGTTGACATGTAGCAATCATCGAATAGGATATATTCCATTTTTATTCCGGCATCTGCTATACCTTCTGCAAGGGTAGTGATATCTGTCTGATATTGACTTGTCGTACCGCCGAAATAACGGGTTTGTGGAACGCCTTCGTTTTCCCAGTGCATTCTTATTGAAGTCCTTGCCCGTCCTTTTGTACTATGAACTGGAAGCCATCCCATACCGTGACATCCGATAGTCATGGCGTAAGTGGGTGCAGGGGCGAAACTTTTTACATCATTGAGAATGGAAGTAATTCCTTCGGCGGTGGTGAAAGGCGGGTTGTTATATTCTTTTAGAGTAACTTGTTCACATTTACCTTTCTTGCAGGTTATTTCAAATAGAATTGCTTTTTCTGAAGTAGTAGACATAAATACAATGACCCGTTCACCATTCAGTCCTTTCTGGCTGATTGCCTTTTCCATATCCGAGATATTCGTGTAGAAATTGCTGGTCAGATTGGTGGACCAAGGTAGGTACATGAATAAAGTCTTTTGGTTTTCAACAGATTCTATTTCATCTTTCTCGCAGGATAGTACAAAGAAAGAGAGAGTAATCAGACAGAGTGATAACCGTATCCATTTTATAGATAATAATGCTACTTTATTCATATTTCATATCCTTTATAATATCCATAAGGTACAAAAATACAAAAAAGAACAGTTCAATGTATCATTAGAGCTGTTCTTTTTTGTATTTTCTATTTGAAACAGGGCTGTTGCTTATCTTCTTTCATTCAGCATTTTGGGTGTCGGGCATTCATGGTTATTAATAGGAAGTTTCACTTGCTTCAAGTCTTCCAATTCATGTATCGGTCTTTCCACTTCGTAAGGGGCACGCATACCCGAAAATTCCTGGAAGTATAGCAGACAGGCATCTTTCCACCATACGGCATCACGTGCCTGTATCTTCAGACGTGACTGTACATCCTTGAAACGTTCCGCATCGATATAGTTCTCGACCAGATCCCATTTTTTCTGAAAGCTTCTTACCTGCTGTACACCATGATCGTAGCGATAGCAAAGCTCGTCCCATAAAGTACGTCCGCTTTGCATGGTGTGTTGCCAAGGGGCATGATGGAACCATAAGAGATACTCATCCGGACAGGTACGGATGTCATCGTAAAGGCGGCAGAGTGAATCGGGATATTGGGCTGTAGCATTGCTACCCGTATGACTGCGGTCGAAACCTATCCCCTGTTTGTCTGCTTTATGATAGTAAGACGGCATCCAGTCGGGGCGTGCACCGGGCACGTCGCACCAAGGTTCCGGGCCGTAGTGGTGACCCCATGCAAAGAGGTGATGTAGTCCGAGTGGCATCATATAGTCTACCACAGCCTCACGGCTTTCCATCATCATGTTATGTACTTCATAGGCAATGGGTGCATGTTTAGGATTACTTACATCGAAGAAAGTCTGTTTCAGCCATTCCTCTGCGATTGTTCCTGATGTCAGGGAAGGATTCCAGGCCATGCGCCCAAAAGCGTACCAGTTGGCTTGGGCGAAAGGATGACCGCACCAGTTTGTATCCGTACCTATATTGGCGACGCCTGCTATGGCTTTCAGTGAAGACGGCTTCACAAAGTCGAAGAACTCTTCCCACATCGGGGCAAGATAGGCAAGGTGATTGGAGAAGCCCAGATATTCTTGTGTAATCTGGAACTCAACCATCTGCGGAGTCCGGGGCATAGCACCGAATAAAGGACTATACGGTTCGCGAGGCTGGAAGTCGACCGGACCGTTCTTTATCTGTACGATGACATTGTCGCGGAATTGTCCATCCAAAGGCTGGAATTCCAGATAAGCTTGCTTTGCGCGGTCTGCATCTGTTGGGCTGTAGACGAAAGCGCGCCACATGACAATACCTTTATAGGGCTTCAATGCATCTGCCAGCATATTGGCGCCTTCGGCATGTGTACGGTTGAAGTCGCACGGACCGGGCTGTCCTTCGGAATTGGCTTTTACCAGGAAGCCACCGAAGTCAGGGATGGTGCGGTAGATCTCTTTGACTTTCTGCTTCCACCAGGCGATGACATCTTTGTCCAAAGGATCGGCTGTGGAAAGCCCGCCCAGTTGCATGGGGGAGGCAAAGTTGATAGAGAGATACACCTTGATGCCGTAAGGACGGAATACGTCTGCCAGAGCCTTTACCTTTTCCAGATATTCGGCGGAAAGGATTTTAGAAGAAGCATTTACATTGTTCAGCACCGTTGCATTGATTCCGATGGAGGCATTGGCACGGGCATAAGCTTCATATCTGTCGGAGAGCGTGCCGGGCAGTTCTTCCCAGTTCCAGAGAGATTTGCCGGCATAACCGCGCTCAATGCTGCGGTCGAGGTTGTCCCAATGGTTGAGAATACGGAGGTCATAGGCAGGATTCTCCGTTATTTCCTGGTCTGTTTCCGAAGGCTTTCCGAAGTTCCGCATTTCTTGCAGGCGGATCAAGTGATAGGCAGCATAAAGCAGACCCGTTTCGCTGGGAGAAGTAACAGTGAGTTTTCCATTTACCTGTCGTATGCGGAAGCCTTCGGAAGATAGCTGTTTGTCTTTCTTCAGTACAAGTGTAACGGGGAGCCCTTTCCATGCCTGTTTCAGTTCACGGACGGCTATGTTTAGTGTCGGAGACTGGCGAGGCGCTGTAATTTGTGCGTGGGCATCTGTCGATTGCCGGAGCCACAAGCGGCTGCCGTCTTCCGCGGATACGGTGCCGAGTAAACAAGATAATAATAAGAATAAAGAGAGCAGTTTTTTCATAAACAAGAAGTATTGGTTGGTTTATTCATCGGCGGGGTAGCGTACTCCCCATTCGCGGCGTAAGTCATCCATCATGCGCATGATGCGCAGGGTTTCGGTGTGAGGCATATAGGGAGATTCGAGCCACCCGTTCCTCAGAGCTTCCATGGATGCATATACCTGGTACTCGTAGCCGGTGATCTGTGGCGGACAGTTGTAGACAACTACTGTCTTATAATCTTCCGTTACCACCCTGATTCGTTGCGGATTGTTGATATTTTCAATGATCAGATGGCCTTTGTCACCGGAGATGATGCCTTGACGGTCGGTCATACTCAGCATACTGCTGTGCAGTACAGCGATTTTCCCATCCTTGAATGTAAGAGTTATACTATTCTGTGCATCGACTCCGGTATCGGTCTTTACGCAGGTGGAGGTGACACGCTCTACGTCCGTCCCGAAAACCATGGAAGCAAAGTTCAGTGCATATACTCCCAGGTCGAGCAGAGCCCCGCCTGCCAGTGCCGGTTGGCGGAGGCGCTCACGGTTGCCGATTGGGTAACCCAGATTGGCGGATAGCGTCATGGGACGTCCGATGATTCCACCGTTTACAAGGTCATTGATGGTTTGCGATAGGGGCATGTAACGTGTCCAGATAGCTTCGGTGATGAAGAGTTCCTTTTCTTTGGCAAGATTCAGCAGTTCTTCCGCCTGACGGGCATTGGCGGTGAATGCCTTTTCGCATAAAACCGCTTTGCCTTTCAGCAGACTCATACGTGCATGTTCGAAATGATGGGAATGGGGAGTGGCAACATATACCAACTCCACCTCTTCATCATCCAGCATTTCTTCATAGGAACCGTAGGCACGGGTGAAACCCCACCGGTCGGCAAAGTCACGGGCAGTCTGCAATTGGCGGGAAGAGACTGCATAAGCTTCTACTCCCTCCATTCCTTCGAGGGTGATTGCCATCTTTTCGGCAATCCATCCGGTACCTATAATACCTATTTTGACAGTATCCATACTCTATCGGGCAACGGTTAATCCAGTCCTTCAATGGTGACGATCTTTCCGTCGGCGTCGTATTCCAGTTCGCATACTTTGAGGCTGCGCAACCAGGTGCGTCCGCCGGAAGGCACACTGTCGTGATGGAACAGATACCATTTGCCCCGGTATTCCACGATGGAGTGGTGGGTAGTCCAGCCTACCACCGGTGTCAGGATTACTCCCTGATAGGTGAAAGGACCGTAAGGATTGTCGCCGATCGCATAGCACAGGCGGTGGGTATCACCGGTAGAGTAGGAGAAGTAATATTTTCCGTTATACTTGTGCATCCAGCTTGCTTCGAAGAAACGGCGTTCGTTGTCTCCGGCTGTTAGCGGTTGCCCGTTTTCGTCTAGGATCACTACGGCTTTAGGTTCTTCGGCAAATTGCAGCATGTCCACGCTGAGTTTGGCAACGCGTCCGGGGATGGATGGCTCGTTGTCTGCGGGGAAAGTGGCTCCACTTTCCAGGGCTTTGTTGTCGCGATAGCGTTGCAACTGTCCGCCCCATAGGCCACCGAAGTACATGTAATAGTTACCGTCTCCATCATTCAGAACGGCAGGGTCGATGCTGTAACTGCCACGCATCGGGTCAGGTTGGGGGATGAACGGACCTTCGGGACGGTCGCTGATGGCAACGCCGATACGGAAGATATCGTTCTGGTCTTTCAGGGGGAAATACATATAATACTTGCCGTCTTTCTCAGCTACGTCGCAATCCCAAAGCTGGCGTCCTGCCCAGGGGATATCTTCGGTGGTGAGTACCAGGCCATGGTCTACGATTTCACCTTTCATGGGGTCATCGGTAGAGAAGACGTGGTAGTCTTTCATATTGAAATGGTCACCGTTGTCATTTTCGGGGATACCGCTTTCCCAGTCGTGGGAAGGGTAGATGTAAAGGCGGTCGTTGAACACATGAACGGCAGGATCTGCCATATAATCTCCGGGTACCAAGTATCTTTTTTCTTTCTTCATGACTCTATAATTTTAAAGGTTAATTCGTATAGTTTCCTGTGGCATAAATGCCGACCATGGTTCCGGTGAAACCGCCGGCTGTCTGCGTGCTTATCAGGTCGGCGGAGACGGGTTCGCCTACTTGTGTCCAGCTACCTTTAGGACTGGTGGAGTAGCAGAAGGTATAGTTTACTGCATTATCACCTTCTACTTTCAGATATACTTTCCCATCTGTCCAGGTTAGCGGGCTGCCGGCTTGGCTGCACAGTCTGCCATGGCTGTATGTTTCCAGAAGCATGACGGGTTTGCCGTCTTTGTCCAATGTCTTTCCGAAGCGAATATAGCAATTATCATCATGGAAACAGATGATGCCTGCGAAATCCTTCGGCTGTTGTGGCACGAAGTCCAAGCCGGTCTGAGCTGTGAATGTCCAATTGTTGATCCAGCGACCGATGGCGGCGGGCTGACGCTTTTGGTTAAGATCAGTGCTGCTGGCGGTCATTTCCAACTGCCCTTTATCGTTTATACTGTAGCAGGGCACCAGTGGAGTGCGGATAAAAAATGCTTCTTTAGCCAGTCCGTTTGCTGTCCATAGTGGGGCAGGACCGTAGGAGCGGTCGGCGGTATAAGTGATGACGTCACCCTCAGGAAGAATAATGGGTTGATTCTCTTTCCAGGTCACCGGGAGCATGAAAGTTTCGCGTCCCATCACGTCATGACCGTCGCGGTAGGGGCGAACACCGAGGAAGACGGCGTACCAGTCACCAGCGGGAGTTTCTACCAGGTCGGCATGACCGACGCAGGTAACCGGGTTGGGACGGTCGCCCGGCAAGCCGCGTTGCGTCAATATCGGGTTGATGGCACAAGGTTTGAAAGGACCAAACGGAGACGCAGAGGTGAAGATCACTTCCGAGTGGTTGGGACCTGTTCCACCTTCGGCAGCCATCAGATAGTATGTGCCGTTGATGTGGTAGAGGTGTGGACCTTCTATCCAAATGGGGTGCCGGGTTTTGTCTACGCCCCCGTCAACAATCATCTTCTGTTTTCCTACGGTACAACCGTTTTTCCAGTCAAATTCGCGGATCCAGATAGCGCGGTGACCGTCATATTCGGGCTTTCCTGCAGGACCGTCATTGTTCACAATGTATGCTTTCCCGTCTTCGTCGAAGAGAAATCCGGGGTCGATACCGCCCACTTCAGGCAAGAAAGTGGGATCACTCCAGCTTCCTTTCTTCGGATCATCCGTGGTGACGAAGAAGTTGCCGCCACCGTCTACGGCTGTAGTGATCAGATAGAACAGTCCGTTGTGAGGATTGTATTTGATGTCCGGAGCATAGATACCGCCACTGATGCGCAGGCCGTCGTACATAGGCAACTGTGAGGGGCGGTTGAGGACGTAGCCCAGTTGTTCCCAGTTCGTCAGATCTGTGCTGTGCCAGATGGGTACGCCGGGGTAGAAGGCGAAAGAGGAGTTGACCATATAATAGTCGTTTCCTACGCGGCAGATGCTCGGGTCGGGATAACAACCCGGTAACACGGGATTCAATGTGCCCGGTGTGGTAAGCTGATCAGTTGCTTTATCGATATCCTTAGGAGCTACCGTATATGTGAACTCATCGAACACGGCCTTTTTAGGTTCCAGAATTTCTTTCAGGAAGGGCTTAGGCTGATAGTTACGGTCGAAGAGTAGGGGATATTCCCGTCTTCCCGGTACGGGCCAGTCATTCTTCCAGGAGTCACCGTCCGATACTCCCCAGGCGGTTACACGTGTAATGACATCCGAGTGCTTAATGAAGAGTTCCATGAACGATTTCATACGTGCATTCCACAGATTGGAAACACTATCCGGCAGAGCTTCGGGATAGGGATTTAAGGCTTTCTCAAAGGCTACTTTGTCGGCAATATTTGCTCCGCGGTTTACGGTTGGCAAAGCACTCATGTCCCATTCCGTTATCATTACTTTAGCACCTGTGGAGGCAAAGGCGAGAAGGCTGGTTTCATATTCACCTATGCTCGGGTAATCCAATCCCATGTGTCCCTGCATACCTATGGCATCTACGCGCAATCCTTTTTCTTTGAGTGAATTGACCATGCGCACCACTGCATCGCGGCGTCCCGGTTCGTGCATGCCGTAGTCGTTATAGTAGAGTTCCGCTTCCGGGTCTGCCTCATGTGCATATTGGAAAGCCAGCGGGATATATTCTTCTCCAAGTATTTCGTAGAACTTGCTCCGGCGGTAGCTTCCGTCTCCTTCGATGGCTTCGTTTACTACGTCCCAGCCTTTAATGCGACCTTTGTACCTGCCTACGATGGTATGGATATGGCTTCTCAGCCGCTCTTTCAGGACTTCGGGTGAAACATTCTTTCCATCGGCATCTACGCAGAACCAAGGTGAGAGTTGGGAATGCCACACCAGGCAATGCCCGATGATGAACATTCCGTTATCCTCGCCGAACTTAACGAATTCGTCTGCCAGGCTAAAGTCATATCTGTCTTCTTCCGGGTGTATCACTTCACTTTTCATGCAGTTTTCGGCCACAATGGAGTTGAAGTGACGGCGTACCACATCGACTCCGCTGGTGTCGCGACCCACAGTCTGTTCGGAATTGATGGCGACACCAACGAGGAATTTATTACCGAGAATATCTTTTAGAGTCGGGTCTGCCGCAACAGGTTTGTCACTGTTGCAAGACATGAATGTAGCAGCACAAACTGATAGTGCTAAATACTTTAATTTCATTCTACTTTAGTATGATTAATAATCTTCTTTACTTCTGCGTTCCGTCAGTTCGGCCTGCATCTCTTCATTATACCTCTTTGTTATAGGATAGAAGTACAGCGCTATAACGCCGATGAAGAATGTAATTGCCGGAATAATACTGGATGAAAGCACGATACCATGAATAGCCGATTCGCTTTGTGCCACCCCTGCGCCTGATACATAACCAAAACCGGAGAGCAGGAAACCCAAAATAGCGCCACCGATACCCAAACCGGCTTTCAGTGCAAACACCACACCTGCAAACACGAAACCCGTTGCACGGCGGTGATTGATATATTCCGAATGATCCGCCACGTCAGCAATCATAGCCCAAAGCAACGGAACGGTAGGAGCGTATGCCAAACTCTTGAGGAAGTTCAGAACGAACATTGTCTCTACATCCGTTTCATTCGGGAAATAGAAGAAGGCGGTGAACACTGCCGTCAGAGCCAAACAAACGATAAACACCGATTTCTTTCCGAAACGGTTGGCCAGGAAGCCGGACAGGAAGATAACGCCGAAGAACTGTACCACTGCTCCCAGCATGTTGAACACACCGAATCCCACTTCATAAGCCTTTTCAGGACTGCTGACAATAAGGCCGAAAGCATTCAGTATCGTATAGCCCACTGAATCACTTGCCTGTGTAGCCACCAACCCCAGTTTATCGAGGAAGGCAAACAGTGCGCCCGAATCCACATAATTCTCAAAGTAGTAGTTCATTGCGCTTCCCCACATGGCAAGGGTCGTGAAAAGAAAGAGCGTCAGGATGAACATCGCCCGCCAGGGAATATTCCTGAATACATCCCTGATATCCTTCTTGGTATCAGTTTTCTGATTTGCCGGCGGCGTGATACGTTCACGGCTGGAGAAGAAGGTAATAACCAGGAACACGAAACCGATGACTGCAAATAAGGAGATAGTACACAGCCAACCGTGCCCCTTATCACCGCTTTCACCAGCAAACTTGCTTACCAACGGGAGCGTCAAGCCCTGCACCACAAACTGCGCAATAGTAGCAGCTACGAAACGGATAGACGTAATACTTGTACGTTCCTTGATGTCACTTGACATAACACCACCCAACGATGCGTACGGTGTATTGTTGAACGAGTAAAGCGTCATCAACAAGGTATAGGAGATTGTAGCGTACACCGCTACCAAACCTTTATCCTCGATGCCGGGATTGTAGAATGCCAACACATAGAACACCATGAACGGCAATGCAGTCCAGAGTACCCATGGGCGGTATTTGCCCCATTTGGTTTGTGTCCGGTCGGACAAAATACCTACGGTAGGGTCTACAAAAGCGTCCACAATGCGGGCAATCAGCATCACTGATCCTGCAATGGCGCCTTCCAGACCGAAGACATCGGTATAAAACTTGGTTTGGTAAATCATCATCATCTGGAACACGAGGTTCGCAGAGCAATCTCCTAAACTATAGCCAATCTTCTCGGCCATAGACACTTTTTGACTTAGTGCGTTCATAGTGCTGTATTATTCAGTTATTAATTGTCAGTAATCAGTTGTTCGCTTGCTGTTATCCGTTTCCGGTTGTCCGTCATTTATTATTCTCCAACGCACTTTCTGCCGCACGTTGTCCCAGGGTTTTCTTATCCAATGGATGTATATCGTTCCATTCGCCCAGGTCACTGTTGCGGATGAGGCGGGTGTTCCGGTTGGTTTCAGCTACTTTGGCCTGTTCCTTGCGCATTTCAGCCCAGGCCTGCCGACCGCTGACGTCATCTCGGGACAGGAAGTCTGCCAGCTCTACAATGTAGAAAGGTAATTCCGGGTTGCCGAATGTGTTGCGCCAATCAGCAATCAGAGCTGTCAGTAGTGCGGCGTATTCATTGCGGCGGTCCACATTGGACTCTCCCTGATACCAGAGTACACCACGGATGCCATAGTTTTGCAGCGGGGCAATCATGGCATTGTACAGGCATACCGGCTCGTAACAGAAGAACATCATTCCCGGAGCCGGAGGCATGGGAGCGCCCAATCTGTATTTCCATTCTCCTTGCAGGCTTACTTCTTCATTTCCGCAAATGATCTTATAAGGTTTCTCCTTCACAAAGTGAGGATAACTGTTATTGCTGATGAGGCGTATGGTTACTGTATTCTTTCCCGCTTTCAACACACCTGCCGGAATGGTATAGATGCGTGGAGGATACTGGTAGGAAATAGTACCTACGAATGTACCGTTCACATAGACGGAGTCTGCATCTACGATGCAACCTAAACGCAAGGTCGCTTCTTTTCCGTTCCAGTCTTGCGGTACTTCCACTTCCTTGCGGAACCAGTGCGAACCGTTTATAGGATTCAAACCGTTGGTTCCCCAGTCGGTAGAGAATAAATCAACGGTCTTCCAGTCTTTATCATTGTAGTTGGCGGCATACCAAGGTGTTGCTTCGTGCAGTCCTGCATCTCCCCGGTATAGGGAAGTGTTCCAGCGATAGAAGCTCAAACCTTCTGTCTGTTTAATGCTTTTCAGATAAGCATCATCCTCATATTGCCGTTTATCATTAATATACTTCGGAAATTCTTTCAGTCCTTCTTCGCTTATCCATGCCTCAGCGGGAGTTCCGCCCCAACTGGAGTTTATCAGTCCGACGGGTATGCTGTTCTTTTCATACATGGCTTTGGCAAAGAAATAGCCCAAAGCGGAGAAGTTCATGACGTTTTCCTGCGTCAGTGGTTTCCAGGCAACGTAATCCGGCAAGTCCGCTTGCGGTGCATGGAAGTTGAAGATATTAGGTACTTTCAACTGCCGTATATTTGTGTTCTCATAAGCGGCAATTTCATCACGGAACATATCTGTTACCCGGCTGACAGGTAGTTCCATATTGGATTGGCCGGAGCACAACCATACATCTCCTACCAGAATATCTTTCAGTTCGATGTCATTAACTTGCAGAATGTAAGGTCCGCCCGGTTTCATTGCAGGCAGGGTGAGGGTCCACCTACCGTTTGCATCTGCTGTAACCGTGTAAGCTACTTTCAGTTTACCACCTTTTACACCTGTAGGGGTGGCATTCTTTAGGAACTTCACCTGTACACTTTCTCCGGCATCTGCCGTGCCCCATACTTTGATGGGTTGCTCGCGTTGCAATACCATTCCGTCAGAAATCAAAGCAGGCAACTTTACCTTTGCGTCCACCATGGAAGTAGCGCAAAGGCAAAGCAGCACTGCCAGACTCAACCTAACTTTATTAAAACTAACCTTATTCATATCTAATTTTATCTTTTACCCACGACTTAACTACTACCTACTTATACTCGTACAATTTCACATGAAGTATCTGGAAATCTCCCACTGAGATGCGTACATGTCGCCCTTGGTGATCCTGATCACCATTCAGACGACGGATATAAGAGAGCGTACCGTCCTCGTTCACCTTCACTTCATCTACGGAACCGATGCCGCAACGTTCTCCTTTCCACATCACCTTATCGCTTATCACTCCATCACTTATCACTTTATCACCCTTTCCTCCTGCCTGGGCAAATCCGTCTTCGCCCAACGCCTGGACTTTGGCCTGATTTTCTGTAGCTTTCTCAAACTTGATAACGATACCGCTACCTGCTACGATATACTCATTGGGTGCCAGTCTTAATAATACACCTCCACCTTCGGGCCATACACTGCCATCGATGGCGCGCGCATCCCATGGAAGGGTAAAGAAATGGCGGCAAGTTATCTTCAGATCATCCTGATAAATGATACGTTCCTTATTTTCCTGATCGAAAAGTAATCCTTTCATTGTCCCTTTACCTTGATGCTTAGCCAGCAGCGGCATGAACTCCTTTAGCGTACGATAGCTTTTTACCAACGGAGAGTTAGGAGAGTCGGAACCACCTTCGATAGAGAACGGACTGATGCCGATGGCATCATGTTCACCAAAGATGTAGAAAGCTCTTACGCCATTATTGTCTGTTAGTTTGATTTCGGGGATAAACAGCGGGTTGTTGTGCAATTTATATTGGGCTACCCAGTCTGTAAAGCCATTGTCGTACAGGTCGGGAGCAAGAAGGTCGATGCTGGGCGCTCCGCAATGCCATATATCAATAAGGTGTGCCAGCGGACCAGCAGAAGGATATTCTCCCGGCTTCCGGTTACGGCTGTTCATGGCAGCGTTCACATATAGTGGAATATTGTAGATGAACCGGGCGCTTTGTGCCATTCTTTCCACATAGCGGGCGTAGTGCCAGGCCATAAATAATTCATCGGTGTAGATATCGGCTCCGAATACTTCTTGCCAGGTACCTTGCTTCTTGCTACCTTGGCTTTCCCATTTTTCAAGCATCCGGGGATGGAGTGTTTTCTTATTTTTCTGCAAGTAGCTCATTAATTCCGCAGGCACCGATGCATTAAACAGTGCGTTGGCTTCTTTAGAATAGTCTCTTGCATCTTCCAGCATGCCTATCTCATTTTCTATCTGTATCATGATGACGGTACCTTCCTCTTTATCGATGGTTGCGACGTGTTCCAACCACCCGGAAAAAGCACGGTTGTCGGCTTGGAATACATTTTCAGAGAATGCGCTGGCTATTTCGAGTGGTTTTCCTTTTTGTGTATAAGCACGCGGATATTTCTTATAGTTTTCTTTGAACCAGAGGGGAGCATAGCAACTCATGGAGTTTTTCCAGGCACCGAACCAAAGAAAGATAACTTTCAGATCGTTCTGCCGGGCTTGACGGATAACTTTATCTGTGAGGGTGAAGTCGAATTGTCCTTCTTGCGGTTCTATCAAATCCCAGTATGCGGGAACGAGTACTGTATTCAGTCCCATTTGTTGCAGCTTCGGGAAGATACTTTCGATATCTTCTGTGCATGCTGTCGATGAATTTCCTAATTCACCGCCTAAAACAAGAAATGGTTTACCGTCTACTACTAATTGAGTAGCGGTACCTTGTTTTTGTAATGTACTTTTTTGAGCATTTACATACCCAACTGTCATTACACTCAAAACTAAAATGAAAATCCAATTCTTCATTGTTTGTCTCTGGTATTGATTTGAGATGTTTTCCATTGCAACAAAGATAGTGAGCTATAATTTAAAAAACTTTTCGCAATGTTGCAGAAAACTTCATTTCGGTTACATTATCCCCGAATGATGTTACATAATTTTTTGTTTATCGTACATCTTCCTGTTTCAGGGGATAAAACGGATGTTTTTACCGGATTTGCTGAATGATTGGGTGAATGGAATCCGGTAAGGCCGGAGCCTTACCGGATTTCTTGTTTTCACTTATTGATCAGCGGGAGTTTCTTCCTCTTTCACTTCGTAGGCTGCTTTCCAGTCGTCGCCGGTGAAGTCTTCGCTGATGTCACGTCCGGCAATACCGTCGCACACGCCCTTATAGGCCGGCTTGCGGGCATAGTTGGCATCGAAGAGATTGGGAGTGTCGCCTGTGAACCAGCCGGTGTGTTCGTCTGCGTGGTCGGACAAACTCCAGATGGTAAAGCCGGATTGCTGCGTAGCGGGCACGTTCTCCTTATAAGACTCGATAATCCAGCGATAGACATCCGCCTGTTTCATTAGCTGTTCGGCCGACGGATTAGCTGTAGGCTCATAAGTGTGGCGTACGTCAAGCTCGGTAATACGGATAATCTTACCCGTAGCGGCAAGTTTTTTGAACATTTCATCTATCTTTTCACGAGTCAGATCGGCTGCTACGGCGTGCATCTGTGTGCCTATACCGTCTACGATTGGGGCATTCGTCTCGTTGTGTTCGTCAATGTACTTCACAAAGTTAATCAGGGCATCCAGCTTAGCAGGGCTGACTTCCAGATTGTAGTCGTTGACGAAGAGCTTGGTTTCAGGTCTGCAATGCTTGCGGGCATATTCAAAGGCCTTGGTGGCGTATTCCATGCCCAGATAGTAGCCCCAGTAGAAGTGGTTGCTTGCCCAGTTCAGGTTCAGCCCATCTTGTTCTACGGGTGCGGTATCGGGATTGCCGTCTGCATCTTCGCTTCCAAACACACCGTTGATTCCACGTACGCCTTTCGTACTGTCGTCGATAGGTTCATTGATGACATCCCAGCCTATCATACGGTCGCCCATGTGCTCGGCCATGCCTTTAATCCAAGTTTCCATGGCACCCAAGAGGGCGGTACGTTTCTCTTCAGGCGTTTTGTAGATGTAGGTCACGCCTCCTGCGGCGCGGGCCAGGTTTTTGGCCTTGGGCTGTGCTTCCTCGTTCTTCAAACCGAATTTAAAGTCATCAATCCATATGGTGCTGCCCGGAGTACCGCCAAACTGAACACCGAAGCGGACGATGTCGGCAGGATCAGAGGCGTTGTAGGTAAATTCTCCTTCGCATAGTGTCCAGTCGTTCAGTGCCGTGAAGCTGTCCTTGTAGATACCCGAATAACTTGCATTCTGTCCGATGGCCTGTACGGCGATGTTCATGTCGCTCTTGGTATAGAACGAGAAAGCGTAAGTGGCTCCCACTTCCAGAGGGGTGTCGAGTGCCCAGAAGAGTTGACTGTCGTAGTTCGCGGCCGTTTCGTCGGTCATGGTGAAGCGGATGGCTGTGTCGTCCGTACGTCCCGGCGCTTCTACACCGTATGTATATTTGCCCCACAGTCCGGTCCAACCGTTGGTGCCGTCGGCAAACGAAGGATTGGTGATGACGTTTTTCATCTTCTCTACCTTCTTCACGCCGAATTTCAGGTTGTCTATCCACACATTGCTGCCCGGTGTGCCGCCAAACTGGAAGCCTACACGGATAATATCGGTAGCCTCGGAAGCTGCGTTATAAGTGAATTCACCCGTCACGTGCAGCCAGTCGGCAGGAGCGGTATAGCTGTCCTTATAAATACCTGCGTATGATGCGTTCTGACCTATGAACTGCACGGCAATATCCATGTCGGACTTGATATCGGCAGAGAAAGCATACGTCACGCCGTCTTCCAAAGGGGAGGCGAGTGGCCAGAAAAGCTGGCAGTCGTAGTTCGCAGCCGTTTCTCCGGTCATGGTGAAGTGAATGGCATTATCGCTGTCCTTTCCGGGAGCTTCCACTGCATAAGTGTATTTTCCCCAAAGACCGGTCCATCCGTCGGTTCCGCTTTCGAAACCGGAGTTGGTAATGACATTCTCGCAGACATCGTCACCACCGATATCCTCAATCACTACTTCGGGAGCAATCAGCGATTTCAGGTACATTTGTTTCTGCTGCGTGTGCCACAGAAAACAGTGTCCGTACATTTTGGCGTCTGCCGGAATGGCATTTACAAAAGCATCTATGGTAGCGAAGTTCAGTTCACCCTTGTTGCCCACCACTGCATCATGCTTCATGGCATTTCCGGTGGTAAAGGTGTTGAAGTTTGCATCGGCCAGTTGCTTCACAGTCCCGTTATTTATATAATAGTCTGCTCCGATGCCTAAGCCTACGGTCATATTCGGAATATACTCAGCCGCATATTCCTTGATACTCTTGTAGTTGGCTATTTTTTCGGTTAAACTTAGTGGAATATCGGAGAGGTCGGCCTGTCCGTGCCCGTCAGGAGTACCCCATTCCATCTTATTATCCTCGCAGGCAGCCAAAGTCAATGCCATTGCCATTGCGGGAAGGATGATTCTATTTAATTTCATACTTTTTCAGTTTTAAGTTCTTAAAATAGTTGACGAGTTGAGAAGGTCATTCTTCTTCATCCGGGAAATCGGATACGATGGTCTTCTTGCAAGGTACTACGCGCCAGTTGTCCACATAGATTTTCTGGTTGAAGAGTGTCGATTCCACCGTTACGCCTCCAAAGGTGAAGTCGGTGTTGACGAATCCCATGCCGAAGTTGCGGTAAGATGCTCCGTTGCGGTCGTCTATTACCATTTGGAAAGTAGCTTCCTCCTCATTTTCCAATAAGGTGGCATATTTGTTGAACTGGCTAAAAGGAATGGTGACGGTTTGCCAGCCTTCGGTGTAGAAGGGCACCACTACTCCCTCTTTAATCCAAGGTACGCAGAATGCCACGGTATTGTTGGTGCCATCATCGTCCGATCCAATGCCGCTAATATTGAAGTTGTTCATAAGCGATATTTGGATGTGACCTGTTCCACTCCAAGGTTGCGGCACGTAGATATCAAACTGGAAGGCCACTTCGTTCACAGGCGTTTCTGCCGGAATCAGTCCGGTCATGCGGTTCCAGTCATCGGTAGGCTCGTCATTACCTGCCGTCCACCACTCGGACACGCGCGGTTTACCTGAGACAGCGCCGCCTGCATCCAGCATACGTTGAGGTACCAGCAGGGCACATTTGCCTCGTTTCCCCAGCGGATCGTCCGCTACGTCGTGCTCATCGTCGCACATGGACTTGCCGGCATCCCAGCTCCAAAATCCCTGTACGCCGGTGCCGTCGAAGTCGAGAATCATACAGCTCTTTTCGTTGAAGTAGGCGGGAGTGACAGCGGTTCCGTTGGCACCTTCCGAGGTGATACTTCCGCCTTGGCTCACGCCACCCGGCATGGTGAACGAGTACCATTCGCCATCCTCATCGCTCTCTATGCCTGCAGACACTTCCACGCCGCCCGGAAGGATCAACTTGAGTGTTTCTTGCAGGTTGGCTCCATAAACAATTACCTTTTCCCCCTCTAGTGGTAGAGTGTTGCTGATATGCGAGATTTGTGGGGAGGCGGCACGAACCACCAGATCCTTATAAACAAACTCCGAACCGTCTTTTACCAGACGGATGGTATTTCTCACTTCCTCTTCGGCTTCGGCCACGGGAGTTTCTTTGTTGAGTTGTACCAGCAATGACTGGTCGCTTACCAAAGCTCGATTAAAGTAAGTGTCATATCCGTTGATATACACTTTTCTCACTCCATACAGTCCGCTTCCGGACAGACGGATGACTTGTCCGAGTCGTGCAAACGTCACTTCGCGGTCGGGAACGGACGATTCCACGTCTTGCAGATAGACCTTATTCACTACAATCGGAGAGTTTTGCGCATCCTCCTCAAAATAGGCATCCTCGTCGTTGCAGGCAGTGAAGCCCATTGCCAGAAGTGCCATGCACAACAGTCGGGTATATTTCAGGTATTTCATGATTATTCGTTTATATTAGTTGAACAAATCTTCTTCAGAAACTTCTTTTTCTCCAAATTCATAAGCTACGGTCTGTAAGTTTCCGCCGGTATCGGGTTTCAGATAGGGGTTCTTGCTTTGGTCGGTGTCCGACATGGGCAATATGAGGCTGTTTGCCGTAGCTGTGGCTACACCGTTCCCCGGTTCCACATAGTCGGGGCTGATTTCATATACGCCCGATTCGGTCTGGTACTCGTAGCTGGCGTTACGCTGCTGGTGGTTCATGTAATTGATAACCTCCTGCTGGCGGTAATAGGAACGGCGCACGAGATCGTACCAATACTGTCCTTCGAAAGCAAATTCCATACGGCGTTCGTGGCGTAGGTCTTCGTAAGTAATGCTTTTTTTGCTTTCCATTTTTGCACGGGTGCGCACTCGGTTGAAATATTCCGTATCGGTGGTACTTGCACTGTTTCCCAAAACGGCTTCCGTATAATTCAGATAGACTTCGGCCAGACGCATCATGTAGGTATTGGTACCCGAGTTGCCCGGTTCGCTGATGCCGCCGTTGTCGGCCGTTGTGCCAATGACGTATTTCTTGATGTTGGCTCCCTGGTTACCCGGATTCTCGGTCTCGCCATAGGTATAACCTCCGTTTTTCATATTCATGTCCGGATAGAACTCGCCATACGAAGCTACCGAATAGTGGCGGCGGACAGCATCGTCCACGGTTTTACCCAGTGTCTCATCCTTATAGGTTTTGAATTCTTCCCATAGGTTCCAAGAACAATAGGTGGCGCCTCCCCAGGCATCTTTGTCGGCCACCATCGTAGACCATGCGAGGAAGCGGACCATTGTATTGCCGCAGGCGCTGCTGTTGGCCTGCGTGGCAGGTAACCATTGCAACTGGAAAAGGCTCTCGCTGTTATTGTTGAAGCTTTTGGCTGCGAACAAGTCTCCATAATTGTCTATCAGTCCGGCTCCCGATTCGGCAATCACCTTCAGGGCTGCCCGCTTCGCGAGATCAAGGTAGGTCTGGTTTCGTGTGCCACGGTTGAAATCGGTGGCAACGTTGCTTCCGTTATACAGGCCATCGGTGGTAAGTCCGGCCATAGAGAGGTAAACACGCGACAACATGCCGTAGGCACTGTAGCACGTCACCCGTCCTGCATCGGCAGGAGTCTTAGGCAGGTATTTGGCTGCATATTCCAGGTCGCGGATGGCAAACTCTATGACATCCACACCCGGGTTGGCGGGAACCACGTAATTGTTCACCATACTGGAGGTGTTGGTATAGATGATGCCCACTCCCCATAGGGAAGCGATGTACCAATAGGCCGTACCGCGCATGAAGCGTGCTTCGGCAATAGATGCACGCTTTGAGTCCTCGCTGAGGGTGGGGGCGGAATAGTCAGTGATATTGTTGATGGTATTGTTGGCCTGTGCCACTACGGAATAGAAGGAATTCCATGCATCGGTCAGACCTTGGCTCAGGGATGTTTCGCTTAGGTTGGTGTACGGGTAGATGTAGTCGGAATATTGGGCGGTGATGTTGTTGGCACGTCCATCGCCCATTCCATAATAGAACTTGTCATTAAAGCCTGCCCATACATAGTTGTAGAGAGGTGCGGTGGCTGCCCGTAATGCCGCTTCGGAGTCGAAGAAGGTCTGCTGGTTCAGGTCGTGCGTATTCTTCTGCTCCAGAAAGTCTTCGCATCCGGTCAGTGCCAGTACGCCTGTCAACGCAATAGTCGATATGATATATTTTGTTTTCATTGTCTTTTTTGTTTTAGGATTAGAATGATGCGGTCAAACCAAAGGTGTAGATGCGGGGCGAAGGATAACGTCCGTAGTCGATACCATTATATAAGGTATTGCCCCACAGACTGCCCACTTCCGGGTCGTAGCCTTTGTATTTGGTCCAAGTATATACATTCTGCAGGTTGGCATACACCTTCAGGTTCTGGATGGGAGTCTTCCCCAGCCATTTCTTGGGGAATGTGTAGCCCAGAGAGATGTTCTGTATGCGCAGATAAGAACCGTCTTCTATGTAGCGGTCGCTCACGCGCCAGTTGAAGTTTTTGGCACTGGCTGTGTAGAGGCGGGGTGACAAAGGGTCACCACCCGTTACGTGGAAGTTACGGAAGTCATCCGGTCCGTTGGGATCAATCTTCTCTACGATGGCATAGCCGGTGGATTTCAACAGGTTGCTGTTGGCGCCCGACTGTTCCAGCCAGCGACGGTTGTAGTTCAGTACGTCGTTGCCGTAGCTGCCACTCAGGAATATGGTCAGGTCGAAGCCCTTCCAGGAGAAGGTGTTTCCTATGCCGTAGGTGAACTTAGGTTCGGGATTTCCGATAAATGTCTGGTCGTTGTTGTCTATTTTCCCGTCATTGTTAATGTCGGCAAAGATGTAATCGCCCAGCCACGTTTCTCCTTGGGCAATGCCTTGGTTGATGGGGCGTGCCACTTCCTTAACAGCTCCATTGGCATCTGTGTAGTAGAAGTCGGTAGGTTCGTCAAAACGTCCGATTACCTTATATCCCCAGAACTGTGCGATGGGTTTTCCTGCTACGGAGTTGGTTACGGTTTGTGTATCTGAACCCACTTGCAGGGAGTAGGGCAGGCTACCGGTTTCGGTATCCATTTCCACCACCTTGTTGCGGTTGAGTGAGAATACGAAGTTGCTTCTCCATTGGAAGTCCTTGGTGTCGATGTTCACGGTATTCAGGGTCAGTTCCACACCTTTGTTCTCAAGCGAGCCTATATTGCTCCAGGGATTGCTGGCAGCACCTTGACCGGACGAGCCCAAGAATGCGGGTAGAGCCACTTGCAGCAGCATATCCTTGGTTTTCTTGTAGTAGAAGTCGGCGATGAACTCAATGCGGTTGTCGAAGAGGTTCAGATCCAGACCTAGGTTGGTGGAATAGGTCGTTTCCCACTTCAGGTCGGGATTAGCGGTATTGCCGTTCAGTACACCGTTACCCCACGGGGTGTTCTTGGTGGCAAGCAGGGCGATATAGGCCCAGTCTTGCACGTTCTGGTTACCGGTAGTACCCCAACCCAAGCGGATTTTCAGGTTGTTGATGATCGGATTGTCCTTGAGGAACGTCTCGTTGCTTGCTTTCCATGCCAGGGCTGCAGAAGGGAACCATCCCCAGCGGTTGTTTTTGGCAAACTTGGAAGAACCGTCGCGTCGGATGGTGGCCGTTAGCAGGTAGCGGTCGGCAAACGAGTAGAAGGCGCGTCCGAAGTAGGAAAGGATGGAGCTGTTGTCCTGATAACCCGAACCGTCCACTTGTCCGCCTGCACTGGGGTCTTGGGCGGAATTGGACAGATAGCCTGTGGCACGGCTCTCCTGGGTCTCCCAATGGTTTTCGCTCATTTCCTGTCCCACCATAGCGTTGATGTTGTGCTTGTCGTTGAACGTGCGGTTGTAGGTCAGTATGTTGCGCCAGCTCCAGTATTTGGAATCATTCTTGGTCCAGCGACCCGTGCGGGTGTTGTTTACTTTCACACCGAAGGTGAAGTCCGGTTCATAATAGTAATACTTGTTCAGGTTGTAGTCGGTGGAGAGTTCTGTCTTCAGGGTCAGCCCTTTCAACAGCGTGGCTTCCAGATAGGTACTGAAACGGAAATTCTCTTTCTTGTTGTTGTTGGTGCGGATTTCGGCCAGTGCCACGGGGTTGTCGGGCATGTATTGGTCGTCCGGACCGTCATAGGACCCGTCTGCCGAAGTGACGGCGGTAGAAGGTTGCGATTGCAGGGCAGTCATGATAATGTTATTGTCGGCACCCACTTTTTGCTTGCTGTCCGACATGGAGAAGTTGATACCTCCCTTCAGCCAGCTCTTGATTTGAGCTTCCAGATTGCCTCGCAGGGAGAGACGTTTGAAGCCGGATCCCAAAGCGATACCCGCCTGATCCAAATAGCCTGCACTGAATGCGTAGGTCACTTTTTCCTGACCGCCTGTGATGGATATATTATGGCTGGTCATCAAGGCGTTGCGATACAGCTCGTCTTGCCAGTCGGTTCCTTCGCCCAGTAATTCAGGATTGACGAAATTGTTGCTATGAGCCACAATCTGTGCATCGGCACGCACGTTGTGGTGGGTGGCATATTCGCGTAAATTCATCATTTCCAGTTTCTTGGGCATGCTTTGCCAGCCTACATAGCCATCGTAGGTGATGGTAGCCTCACCGGCTTTGCCTCGTTTAGTAGTAATCATGATGACACCGTTAGAAGCACGTGCACCATAGATGGCGGTGGCGGAAGCATCCTTCAGCACGTCCATGGAGACAATGTCCGAAGGGTTAATGCTGGACAACGGGTTGGAGGTTCCATTGTCACTGCTTGAAGAGTCTACTATTACGCCATCTATCACAAAGATAGGTTGATTAGTGGCGTTCAGTGAGTTGATACCACGGATGCGGATGGCGGAGCTACCGCCCGGTGTACCTGTGTTTGCCTGAATCTGCACACCGGCAGCACGGCCTTGCAATACTTGGTCGATAGAAGTCGGAACCGACTTCTTGATGGCCTGGTCATTAACCGATACCACCGAACCTGTCAGGTCTGAACGCTTCATCTGTCCGTAACCTACCACTACGACTTCGTCCAGCATTTCAGCATCTTCTTTCAGGGTAACGTTGATTTGTGTCTTCCCGGCTACAGGAATTTCTTGAGTCTTGTAGCCCACAAATGAAATTACGATGGTACTGTTGGATGGAACATTCAGCGTGAAGTTACCGTCAATGTCGGTAATAATACCGTTACTGGTGCCTTTCTGCACTACGCTCGCACCGATAACTGATTCTCCTGTGGCGTCCTTCACCACACCTTTCACAGTGATGTTCTGTGAAAATGCCCATAGAGGTATCAGGCATAATAAGAATAGAAGCCCCAAAGGCTTAAAACAATAATTTGTGCATTTCATAATGAAATTAATTTAGTTGGATAACAATAATATTCTCTTTCTTTATTAAAGATGTGAAGACGTGCATTTCATTTTTAAGTTTCCATATTTGTATTCAATTAGATTAAGTGATTAAACATTCCTTTTCGTTTGTGACAAAGATATTCTATAATATAAAGAAGCAGGCATTTTATTGTAGCCTGTGTTACATTTAAATGTAACATGACTTTTCCCTGTGTTACAAAATCATTTGCTGGTGTTACGTTCGGGCTTAATTGACACCCGAAAGATACATATTCAAGTGATAAATCCCATATTTTCTTGTTTTTTTCTTTCTGATGGTACTTATGAGTAAAATATGCAAATCAGGAGTTGAATTATGTTCGTTATTGCTGGGTTATGAACACAATCCAACTCCTGATCCGCATAAATAATATTAAGTTTCAGAGGTTAAGCCGCCGCATCGCCACTTTTATCCCTTTTCGCTGCGACGGTTAAGGAAAATTGTAGTAGGTACTTATTCTTTCCACCATGGAGAAAGTTGCTTTCCATCACGGGGAAACTTTCTTTCCACCATGGTGGAAAGAAAGAAACTCCACGGTAGAAAGAATAAGCGTTCGGATGGAAAAGCCTAACCGTTGGAAGGGAAAAAGCATAGGAATGCCTAAGAAAGGAATTAGCTATTGCATTTAGTTCATTTCTGGCGGAATATGAATTAATTCCGAAAGTTTTCACTATCTTTGTTTACCTTTAAGTATAGAATGCAATGAAAACAGCTCCTAACAAAGCCCCCCTTATAGTCTTATTGTTGTGCTTGGTTGTTCTGCCTTTGGCAGCGCAGACCGGTAAGTTTTATTCCACTAACAATGAATTATCCAGCAGTCTTATCAACCAGATATTTCAGGATAAGCGTGGATTCATCTGGATAGCTACTGAGTACGGACTGAACCGTTTCGATGGGCTTCGGTTTTCTAACTATAAACATGTGTCCGGCGACTCCACTTCCATCAAAAACAATTATGTGCGCACGCTTTTTGAAGACAGTCGGCAGAATCTGCTGGTAGGCTGCATTGACGGGTTGATGAAGTATGATTCGGAAACAGATACTTTCCGGGAGATTCCAATGATACGTGCGGGCAAGCGGGTTTTTCCACACATCACGCAGATGCAGAAATTGCATAATGGTGAGATTTGGGTGGTAACTACCGGGCAGGGCATTTTCCGCTTGGACGAAGAGAAGCAGCAGGCGGAGTCCATTGACGCTATCATGAGGCAAGTGAATTATAACTTTCAGTCGAACTTATACGAAGACTCTCATTACAATATATGGATCGGTACGGAAGGACATGGATTGATCTGCTATCTGCCTGATACGCAGGAAGTTCGTGTGTTCAGATACCCGGTGATTAATGATAACTATGTGTCGGCTATCGGTGAAGATAAGTACGGGAATTTGTTTATTGGCACTCAAAAGCATGGCTTGTCCCGTTATGAGCGTGAGCAGAACCGCTTTGTTCCTGTTCCCTATATGGGCGGTGAGGAACTGTCCATCTATTGTCTGACGTTAGTGGACGACCGTTTGCTGATCGGTACCGACGGTCAGGGACTGAAGACTTACAACCGGATGACCGGAAAGATAGAGGATTATAGTATCAATTCCGCGCCGCTGGATTTTTCGGAAGGAAAGATACACACTATCATGGAAGACCGAGACAAGAACCTGTGGGTAGGATTATTTCAGAAGGGTATTGTACTGATGCCGAAGCAGGAAAATCCGTTTGAGTATTATGGCAATAAGTCCATTCATTATAATCCCATCGGACAAGGATGTGTAATGTCTATTTATCAGGACAGTAATCGTCATCTGTGGGTAGGGGCGGACAATGAAGGAATATTTGAACTGGATGCGGAAGGAAAGAGGCTGCGACATTATCAGCCCGGCAATGACCCGCGTTCGATGGCTAATACTATTATGTGTATGTACGAGGATACGAACGGAGATTTTTGGCTCGGCACGTACACCCGGGGATTGGCAAAACTAAACCGAAGAACCGGTGAGTGTGAGTACCCGCTGCCCGTTGACAACGAAAAGATATTCTCAATTACGGAAGACCGGCATAAGAATCTTTATATCGCTACTTTCGGTTCGGGTTTCTATCAGTATAATCTGGTGACGAAAGAGTTGAAACACTACGAGTCGTCTAAAGACGAAACGGGCGACCTGACGAGGAATGAATTGGCCAATGACTGGGTGAACTACATCTTTTGTGACAGTGAGGGAATGATCTGGCTGGGGCATTATAAAGGCATTAGTTGTTTCAATCCGGTTAATGAGAGTTTTATTAATTACCGGAAGGTGAACACCCTGGTTGAAGACCGGGTGGGCTATGTAGTGCAAGAAGACCATGCCGGAAATATCTGGGCAGGTACGACAGACGGTTTATATTGCTTCAACAAGAAGACTGATGAGCTTACTTGCTTTACGGTGGCGGATGGTTTGCCGAATAATGTAATCTGTGGGATTTGTGAGGACGAGGAGCACAATATGTGGATCAGCACCTATATGGGTATCTGCAAGTATGATGCTAAAACCGGCCGTTATATCAATTATTATGCGGGCGATGGTTTGCAGGGAAACGAGTTTACGCACGGTGCATTCTATAAGGACGAGGCTGGGAAAGTCTATTTCGGTGGAATCAATGGTATCACTTATTTTCAGCCTTCATCTATAGAGAGCGTGCTGAAAGATACCAAGGTCTGGATTACGGATTTCTCTATCTTTAACCAGCCTGTACGGAAGAATACACGTTCGGGAAGACATACCGTTATTTATACATCTGTGCCGGATGCGAATATGTTCCAGTTGGCTCATTATGATAATACGTTCAGCATTGTGTTCTCTACGTTGCAATACAACAATCCGGAACAGATATCCTATCAGTATAAGATTGAAGAACTGAGTAACCAGTGGCTTAGCACTGAGCCGGGGGTGAACCGGGTGACGTATAATAATCTTCTGCCCGGCAAATATACTTTCCATGTGCGGGCGTTGAGTCATGGCAATCTTTCGGAGATACGTACTGTGAAGATACTGATTACTCCGCCCTGGTATGAGATGTGGTGGGCGTATTGTATTTATGCGTTCCTGTTCGGCTTGCTTGTATTGGGTATTGTGAATTATATCCTGTCGCGTATGCGCCATCGCCGTGAAATCATGAAGCGCGAACATGCCGAACAATTGAATGAAGCGAAGCTGCAGTTCTTCATCAATATCTCGCATGAGATACGTACTCCGATGACGCTGATTATTAATCCTCTGGAGAAATTGCTGGCTGAAAAGAAGGGAGGAGAAGTACAGAAGACTTACCTGATGATTTACCGGAATGCACAACGTATTCTTCGCCTGATAAACCAATTGATGGACATTCGTAAGCTGGATAAAGGACAGATGTTCATGAAATTCCGGGAGACGGATATGGTGGGTTTCATTGACGATGTGATGCTTACTTTCGACTATATGGCGCGGAAGAAGAAGATACATTTCAGTTTCGAACACGTCATGCCGCAGTTGAAGGTATGGGTGGATATGAATAACTTCGATAAGATACTGATGAATATATTCTCCAATGCCTTTAAGTACACACCGGAGCAAGGAGAGATTACGGTTATACTTTCTACCGGACGTGATTCCACCCGGCGCGATCCTCTGAAGGAGTACTTTGAAATAACTGTGACGGATAATGGCATCGGACTCGACCGGGAAAAGATAGAGCGTATCTTCGAACGGTTCTATCAGATAGATAATGATGTGACTAAATCGAACTTTGGTACGGGTATCGGTTTGCATTTGTCCCGTTCATTGGTGGAACTGCATCATGGCATCATCCTGGCAGAGAATCGGGAAGATGCTCCGGGTAGCCGTTTTATTATCCGTATACCGTTGGGCTCTGCCCATCTGCGTACGGACGAACTGGAAGATGTGGAAGCAGTCATCACCCCTCATACCGTGTTGGTTAAACCGGAGAAGACGGATTTAGAGGAAGCCTTTGAAGAAGAAGAGGACGAAGAAAGCAAGAAGGCGGGTAAGTCGAAAAATCGCATGCGCATATTGATAGTGGAGGATGAGGAAGAAATCCTCTCTTACCTGAAAGAAGAATTGGAAGGGGATTATCGGATTATGACCCGGAAGAATGGTAGGGAGGCTTATGATACGATCCTTGCAGATACTCCTGACTTGGTGATCAGCGATATCATGATGCCGGAAATGGATGGATTATCATTATGTCGGAAGATTAAGCAGAATACGAATGTCAATCATGTGCCTGTAATCTTGTTAACGGCTAAATCCAAGCCCGAGGATACTATGGAAGGTATGGCAACCGGTGCGGATGCTTATATGGTGAAGCCTTTCAATACGGAACTTCTGAAGAGTACGATTGCTAATCTGATTGCTAACCGTAAACTGCTGAAGAGCAAGTTCAGCGGTGCGCAGCAGCAGGAAGATAAGGTACAGAAGTTGAGTATGAAATCGGCAGATGAGATATTGATGAGTAAGATAATGAAGGTTATCAACGAGAATCTGTCCAATCCGGATCTCAATGTGGAAATGTTGGCGGCGAATGTGGGCTTAAGTCGTGTCCATGTGCACCGGAAACTGAAAGAACTGACAAATCTTTCGGCACGCGACTTTATTAAGAATATCCGCTTACAGCAGGCTGCTGCCTTGTTGAAAGAGAAGAAACTGACAGTATCCGAAGTAGCGTATGCTACGGGCTACACGAACTTGTCGCATTTCTCCAGTTCTTTCAAGGAAGTGCATGGCATGTCGCCTAAGGAGTATATGTTGGCGCATCAGGGATAGAATCCCGGAAAAACTCTTTGGCTACGCCTTTAAGTTCTAAGTTGCTGATGTTTACCTGTGCCGCTTGTGCATCGGTAATCACTTCTTTCTTGGCCAGTCTTTCTGCAATCAGGCGGAAGTAACCTTCCTGATTCTCTTGCAGTTTGCCGCCTGTAGTAAATGAGTTTTTGAAGTGTTTCGGTTTAGGAACAATGGAAGCAAGAAAGATAGATTCCTCTATACTCAATTGTGAAGGACGCTTGGCGAAGTAGAAATCAGCTGCTTCATGGATACCGTAAACCATAGGCCCCCATTCGGCTATATTCAGGTAAACTTCGTACATGCGGGCCTTTGGGGTGAGGTGTTCGGTTTCGATGAGCCAGACGATAAGCGCTTCTTCCAGTTTGCGGGCTATATTCTTATTGCGGTTCAGGAAGACATTCTTTACTAATTGCATGGAGATCGTGCTACCTCCGCGAGCAAATTTACGGACTTCCAGATCATGAATCAAAGCTTCGCGCATAGCGTCCGGCAGGAATCCCCGGTGATAGAAGAATGCTCCGTCTTCACTTTGCATAACAGACATTTGCAGCAAGGGAGAAATGCTGTCCAGTGGTGTAAAATGTTCCCATGACGGACCGACAGGGAACGTATATACCGGTTGTCCGTTTTCGTAAGCTGTATAGATAAACTCACCGGACATCTTACCCAAATCCGTCTTTCCATAATGAAGAATACGGAAATCTTTCTCCTTCAGTTCCGATTCAAACTTTAGGCTATCCAGTTGTGAGAAATCTACATCCAGTAGAAAATGATAAGCTAATTGTCCGGTAGTGCTGAGGTCTTCCAGATTCTCAAAAAGTCCTTTGGGCAGCGAACCGAACAGTTCTTCCGAAGTGAACCAGGGTTTACGAACGGAAACTGTAAAGTGCCACTCTTTTTGATTGGTCTTTTCTCCAACGCGTTCTGCCCTAAAATAAGGATGAAAGGTCAATGCATTGAAGCGTACAAGGCTGGCACTATCCAGTTCTACAGCCTGTGGACTGACATTAACATAGAAGTCCAGTTGACCGCGATCCAGATTGATGGTTTCGGGAGACAATCGTTTATGATATACTTGCAATCCCCGTACTTCCGACTGGCCGACCAAGCGAGTGATTCCGCCACTTACCTTTTCCTGTGAGAAATTACATGTCAGGCTGTCAAATTGTACTTCTGCACCAAATCGGCGGTTGATATAGGGAACAGTCAGTTGTGGAGCATGCAAAGTGGCATACAACCGTCTTTCCGAAGGATTAAATTCTCCTTCAGTATTCCATTGTTGATTTAAACTGTCTTCCTGAACTGTTATTTCGGACAGGAAATGGTAGTCTTCAATAACGAAACGGGGAATGCGGAAACTGACAAAGTTATGATCTTTCCGTTCAGTGATAGTAAGGTGGGTGAGTTCTCCATTGCCGGGTAATAATCCGAAAAGGAGGTTTAATGTTGTATTGATGCGACGGGTATAATCGGTACTGGAACTTTGTTCACTGGGAGAGGTGGGCTCGGCAGAAGTACGGAAAAGAAAATCATAATTAGCTATGGAGTCCTTTTTAATGAAATTGAGTGAGAGGCTGTCGAGCCGGACTTCTTTAATCTTGATATCTCCCCACATCAGTTTCCAAAGGCCGATACGAACATTGAGGGATTGCAGGGCAAACAGTGTATCTCTTTCCTGCGGAACTACGCTCAGTCCGTCGATAGCGATTGTGTTCAGGCCCTTCATATGGAGTTCGCTGTAGCTGATATCCAGTCCATAACGCTGTTCCAGTAGGGTAATACGTTGATCTGCGATGTGACGCAGTAGGCTTCCCCGAAAGATAAAAATTCCTGCTGATAAAAGAAATAGCAGCATGAGACATGCTACTATTATTCTTTTTACTTTTCGTTTTATCATACTCTTTACTTTTCTTTACTTCCTTTCCAGATAGAGAGTACTTTCCTTCGTATCAGAAGAATATTCAAGGCAGATACTGCTATAAATAAGATACTTCCAGCCAAAATACAGGGTAGGAGAGACCCGGTTTCCAATTGTGGAATGAGAGTTTGCAGGACGCCTGTATAGTAAGATCTTAACCAGGCCACACCGCCTATGGCAAGGATCAGTACCAGCAAATTCAATCCTACGGTCAATACGTGATAAGGTAATGCGACTTTAGAAGGACTGTAACCTATTAATAACAGGTTCTCCAACTTTGCCGTATTCTTTTGAAGCAGCAGGAATACGCTTAACATCAGGATATAGAAAGAGAGGATACTGATGAACAGTCCCACGCCGGAAACAATACCTGTGATAAGGCGGAGGAAATAAGTGGTCTTTCCGGCATCCAGATTGTCCCTTTCGGTCTCATAGTTCTTCAGTTGAAAATAGTCGGTGATGGTTGTGTCCGTAGGGTTCTTTACTTCTACGATCAGGCGGGAAGGCTGTGCTTCTCTTTCGGATGCGAAAGCCTGATTGGCCCATTCCATAAACGATTGTGGAACAAGGATAGTGTTCAAGCGGTTGGAGAAACCGACAATATTCCCTTTGTATTGTTCTACACGTCCGTTGCCATGCAGCACAATGTCCATTTGTATCAGTCCCATTACACCTTCCGACAACTTCGGCAGGTTGCGGCTCTGTGCGAAACCGAAGTTATAAAGGTTCAGGTAGTTACGGGGAATGATAATAGGTATGGTTTGTGTACCTTCGTCAAAGTGCCATTTGTCCAAGCTGACATCTACAAACTCATCGGGAACAGATTCAAAAAACATATCCGTAGAGATGCGGATACCGGCTTGCTCCATTCCCAGCCCTGCTGATACTTTGAAAAGGGTAGGTGTAAAAGCGCCTACACTACGTGTGAAGGGTTGTGCTTCCAGTTCCTTAATTTCATCTTTGGAGAAAGTATTGCTTTGTCCGGTAATGCTGCCGAGGGTGCTGATCTTTTTGGTAGCGATGATATAATCCTTCTTCATGAAACTATCTCCCTGCGTGAAGACGGGAAGGACGTCTTTATAAAATTGCACGCTCAACAATACAATCAGCATCCCAAAGATATTGGCGAGGAAAAAGCCGGTCAGTTGTCCGATACTGATGTGTTGGCGGAGAAGTTTCCAAACAAGTTTGTTCATTGAAGTTCTATGTTCTTTTATTAGTGATTAGCGTTTAGTGATAGGTGATTAGTGATTAGGGTTTAGTGATAAGTGATTAGTAGGCTGCGCTATCATTCCGCATGGTGTTAATCACTTATCACTAAGTCCTAATCACTAATTTTATAGTTTCATCACTTTATTATATTCTAACTCTATATGTTTTCCAATGGAAGTAACAACCACTCCCGCACCTTGCTGTTCGGCCTCTTTGGTCAGTATACGTCCCATGAGTGTACCGTTATCATCATCCAGGTGGCTGATAGGCTCATCCAGAAAAATGAAATCGAACGGTTGGCAGAGAGCACGAATAAAAGCTACGCGTTGCTGTTGTCCGAAAGATAACTTTCCAGCCTTTTCATTTACTTTGTCAGTGATACCGAGCGTTTCAAAAAGAGCAAGGATTTCTTTTTTCTTCTTATAGTTAGTAAGCCGGTTCTTCAACTGTACATTCTCCAGTGCGGTCAGTTCAGGGAAGATACGTAGCTCCTGAAACAGCATGCTCAATGAATGTTTTCGCAATTCCACCCATTCATGAATGGAGAGCGAACGGATATTTCGTTCATCGAAGTTAATGATACCCTGATAGTCGCGGCGATATCCGTAGATATAGCTGCATAGAGAGGATTTACCTGTGCCCGAAGCAGCTTCAATCAGATACCGCTCTCCTTTTTGTAGCACAAGGTCTTGATGCCATACGTCGGATGAAATGGCATCCCGGTCGGCAAACACTTGGGGAAGTGTTTGCCGCAGATGAATGATTTCCATTATTTATCGAGATTAGATGCCTGCAAACTCTTTGATGAAGTTTACAATCTGTTTCAATGCATTTACGTTTTTGTCTTTCAGTTGAATAACCATATCTGCATTATTATTGGGGTCCCCAACAGCCTCTACATAAGCTATCTTGTCAACCAAAGCAAAAGCTGTTGCATATTGTGTGCCGCCATATTCCGATAACATCTTCACAATTGGCAAAGCAAGAATTGCTTCAGCATTAATGACGAAAGCACTGTTCTTACCTTTGATGTTGGATGCAAATTCGGTATCCTTAATGGATGGATTAACGGCTTTATCTATGCTCTTGTACAACATTTCGTCATTCGTAGCATACAAACTATTGTTGCGAACTCCGAAGAACAGGTTCAGTTCCTTTGATTTATATACATATTCGTTTTCTCCCAGTTTCAGGATGTCGTCTCCTCTTTTTAAGCCTAGTTCGCTTTTTTTCTCATACAATAACTGTACGGGGGCAGCACTCTTTACACTGGCGTACATCAGGAAAGTAGGAGCGTTATTCATAGTGAAGTTTATCAGCCCCATTGCAATATCTTTCTGGAATGTGCCGAACAACTCTTTTACTTCATTAGCCTTGGCTATGGAGAAATTCTTCTGGAACTGCTCATTTTCCAACAACATGTTATAGAACTCTTCTCCATTGATACCCATGCTGAGATACATCAGGGTGGATTTCGGGAAGTATTTCAAGAAAGTGTTTTCTATGGGGCAGGTTGCCTTCTTTTGCTTGTCGAACAAAGCTTGCAGTTCCGGGTTTTCTGTGAAGCTCTCATACTTCATGCTTACCTTACCTTTATCAAAGGAAAGGCTTCCCAACATTTTCATGTCTTTCAGGTCAATGTTGTAGGGCATATCGCTTGCTTTGATCATATTGGCATAAGGGCCCAGCAGGCTTGCCGGAGAGAACATAGTGCTGATATCTCCTCCCATCTTCTGCATCTTTTTGAAGACAGTAGTTGAAACAATGCTGTTTTCATTCGTCTGTTTCAGCAAGGCAGGAATATTCTCTTTGATTTTCTCAAGCTGGGTAGTGCCGCTATAATTGGTCAGCATAAGCACTGAAGGAGTATATGCTATGAGTACCTGATTCCCCATTTGTGTGAACTGAAAACCGTCACCGTTTGCCAGAGGCTGACAGACTTTTTCTTTCTCCAATGTTTCCAGCAGTGCATGCAGGTCGTCTTCACTGCTGACTTTGGCAACGATAGTAGTAGGGAATGTTTCCGTGGTGAAGATATACAAAGGTTCCGATACATCGATTCCCGATTTCTTCGGATCTTTCATTATCATTTCCATTTGCTGGAATGTTGCAGCGTTCATGCCGCTCTTCAAAGCATTCGTCAGCTTTTCCTGTACTTCTTTGTTCTCCTTGTCATTGAGGCCTGCTTTGTCAGCCAATGATTTCAGGTTGATGCTGACTACCGTATGAGCATTGGCAGGAATCACATCGGTGTATTCTTGCTTCTTCTGGGAACATGCGCTGACAAGAGCGACCACTACAGCCATCAACGCCAAACGGGGAAACAAACTTTTCTTCATATAACTATTATTTAAGTGTGATTATCATTGATTTTGTAAGTTCAGAATGTGGCAGGCCACTAGAGCTGCCGTTTCTGTACGCAGTCTCGACTTTCCCAGACTAATGGGAGTAAAGCCGTTTTCTATTGCCTTTTGCACTTCTTCTTCACTGAAATCCCCTTCCGGACCGATTAATACCAGTGCATCTTCTCCTTTGCGGAGCACATCTTTCAATAGCGGCTTTTCTCCTTCGTAACAGTGAGCTATGAACTTCTGTCCTTTGAAAGGCTGCGCGATGAACTTGTTGAAATCCGTCATTTCATTCAGTTGTGGCAAACGGGCTTTAAGGGATTGTTTGATGGCTGACACCAGTATTTTACTGATACGTTCGATCTTGATAACTTTCCGTTCCGAGAAGCGGCAGTTCAGGAAAGTCAGTTCATCGAAGCCTATTTCAGTGGCTTTTTCAGCAAACCATTCTGTGCGATCCATATTCTTGGTCGGGGCCATGGCAATGTGCAGATGTCCGTTCCATAAAGGTTCCTGGTAAATGGTCTCCAGAATGTTTACCATGCAACGCTTGTTGGTAGCAGCACTGATTTCTGCACGATAGAAATAGCCTTTGCCATCGGTCAATGTAATCTGATCGCCAATATTGAGGCGTAGTACGCGGATGCAGTGTTGGGCTTCTTCTTCGGGAAGTTCGGCACGGGTTTGTATGTCGGGTGTATAGAATACATGCATAAGTCTATTGCTGTTCTTTTCGTTTGGTAATTTCGTCCCTGATGTGGGCTGCTCGTTCGTAATTCTCGTTGGCTATGGCTTCTTGCAATGCCTTTTGTAGCATCTCCATCGTATCTCCGTGGAAGAATTCATCATCATGTGGGGAAGGGTTTTCGCCCATAGGAGCTACACTGCCAGTTTCGTTCTCTTTTCCGGTTTTGAGTTGTTCCGCTTCCAGAATCTCCTCGTAAATAAAGATGGGGGCTTTCATCCGTAAAGCCATAGCAACCGCATCGGATGTGCGGGCATCCATGCGAATGATCGCATCGTCTGCTTTCAGGTAGATATAAGAATAGAATACACCATTGTCTACCCTGTAGATAAGAGCACGCATCATATTCACTCCCAATACTTCCAGACACGAAGCGAAAAGGTTATGAGTCAAGGGGCGTGGTGGAATAATCCCTTTCAGGCTGATTAGCATTGCCTGCGCTTCCGCCGCACCAATGATAACCGGTAATTGGCGGGTGCCCTCCACTTCTCCCAATACCAAAGCGTAAGCTCCTGCTTGTTCCTGACTATTGGAAATGTTTAGTACTTCTAGTTCTATTTTCTTCTTTTTATCCATAATATTTTTCCGAGTGGCTGGCAGCTACCAGCCACTTGCTACTTACTGCTTTTTATTTGCTGCTTCTTCCGGCTGGTGTTTGTACTTGAATACCAAGGCAAACAAAATACCGATAACCAATGCATAAGCAGCAAAGATCAACCAAATTTGAGGCCACTCTCGGCTCACCAGTCTGCCGTCGGCATATACCGAGAAGGCATCTACTACGGCACCGCTGGCGTATCCTCCAATAATGGCGCCCAAGCCGTTTGTCATCATAAAGAATAATCCCTGGGCACTGGCGCGGATATTGGAACTGGTTTCCTGTTCAACAAACAACGAACCTGAAATGTTGAAGAAATCGAATGCCATGCCATACACAATCATGGATAGGATTAACATCCACAGTCCGGAGCCCGGATCACCGAACCCGAACAATCCGAATCGGAATACCCATGCAAACATACTGATTAGCATGACCTGTTTAATTCCGAAATGTCTCAGGAAGAAAGGTATGGCGAGAATAAATAATGTTTCGGACATCTGCGAGATGGATAGCAGGATAACCGAATGCTTCACACCGAAAGACTCTGCATATTCCGGAATACTGGCAAAACTACCTAAGAAAAGATCGCCATACGTGTTGGTAATTTGCAACGCTGCTCCCAGAAGCATGGAGAACAAGAAGAAAATAGCCATTTTCTTTCTTTTGAATAGTACGAATGCATCCAGTCCTAAAGAAGAAATCAGCGATTTCTTTCCGGTCTTGGCAGGTTTACATGCTGGCAGGGTGAAAGAGTACAGACCCAGCATTAATGCGGATGCACCACCTACATAGAGTTGGGCGCTTGAGTTCTTGAATCCGGTAAGGTCCACCGCCCACATTGCACAAATGAAACCGATAGTGCCCCATACGCGAATGGGTGGGAAATCCTTGATAAGGTCACACTTATATTGTTCAAGCGAATTGTACGAAACTGTATTGGCCAGTGATAAAGTAGGCATATATACCAATAAATTGAGTAGCATTGCCCAATACATCTGGTCATATCCCGTAGCCGTGGAAGCATAGAAAAGACAGGCAGCCCCTGCAATGTGGCAAAGTCCGTATAAGCGTTCTGCATTAAACCATTTATCGGCAATGATACCAATGATGCCAGGCATAATCAGAGAGGCGATACCCATGGTTGCGAAGATTGCACCGATTTGGCCTCCTTCGAAGTGGAGTTCTCTGCCCATGTAACCTCCTAATGAAATTAACCATGACCCCCATACGAAGAATTGCAGGAAGTTCATGATAATCAAACGAACTTTTATACTCATGACTTTTCTAATTTGTGTGTTTCCTTTTCACATTAAATAATAGATGCAAATATAATATTTTCGTTGATTGCGTGAGCAAGTTAATTGATAAAAAGCACATAAAAGTGAAGAATGGTGAAGAATAGATGGTAAAAAGTGAAGTAGGCAAGTGTATATAAAAAAAGAAGGCTATCTATCCCAGACAGCCAATCTTTATTAACCTTAAATCTAATACCATGAAAAACACAGTGCAAATGTAGAGGTTTTATGTTATACAACATAACGTTTTAGTGATTTTCTTCTTTGGTTTAACATCTTTTAGAATATAAGGAGTGCTTTCCCCCTTTATAAGGACCAAAGTACATGCACTATTTATTCTACATACAACACTAATCCTTTCAGATATTCCCCCTCGGGATGATATATACTTACCGGATGGTCGGCGGGTTGCGTCAGTTGATGCAGGATGCGAACGCTGCGACCGGACATTGCAGCTGCTGTGAAGACTGCCGTGCGGAAGTTTTCTTTGCTGACTGCTTGCGAGCAGGAAAAAGTAAATAGAATACCGCCTGGTTTGATCTTCTCGAAAGCTTTTACATTCAGTTTGCGGTAACCTTGCAGGGCATTGCGCAAAGCATCGCGGTGTTTGGCAAATGCAGGCGGGTCCAGAACAATCAAGTCGTATTGGTCACCCATACGATCCAGATATTTGAAGGCATCTTCGGCAAAAGCTGCATGGCGGGCATCACCGGGGAAATTCAATTCTATATTCTTATTTGTGAGGTCAATTGCTTTGGCTGAACTGTCTACGGAATGTACCAGTTTGGCATTTCCACGCATACCATAAACAGAGAAGCCACCGGTATAACAGAACATGTTTAATATGGAACGTCCATTTGCATAACGTTCCAGCAAGGAGCGGTTTTCACGTTGGTCAACGAAAAAACCTGTCTTTTGTCCTTTCAACCAGTCAATATGGAATTTCAGTCCATATTCCATAGCTACATTATCAGTGCTGCCTCCTTTCAAGAAACCGTTTTCAGGGTAAAGATCAGCCTTGAAGGGAAGAGTCGTTTCTGATTTATAATAGATATTCTCTATTTTATCACCCATTACTTCACTGAGAGCATTGGCTATTTCCATGCGGTCGAGATGCATACCGGCAGAGTGTGCCTGCATCACGGCGGTGCGGGCATAAATATCAATGATTAATCCGGGGAGGTTATCCCCTTCTCCATGTACCAGTCTGTAAGTATTATTAGTTGGGTTCTCTGCAATACCAATGCTGCGGCGCATCTCATAAGCAATACTGAGTTTGCGTTTCCAGAAATCGGAATCGATAGCCTCATCCTGATGGAAAGAGAGTACGCGTACGGCAATGCTGCCAATCTGGAAATGTCCTTTGGCAATGAATTCCTTCTTGGAAGTATAAATTTCTACTACTTCGCCTTCTTCGGGTTCACCGTCGAAATGAGCGATAGCACCCGAAAACACCCAGGGATGAAAACGTTTTAATGACTCTTCTTTGCCAGATTTGAGATATACTTTGTACATGCTGTTATAGTGATTAACGATTAGCTGTTAGTGATGAGTGAGTAGTATCACACTGATTATTGGGTTATAATTTCCTCTGTTTCGTCCGGTGCCAACTCATAGTCACCGCTGATTTTTAATTCTTGCAGTCGGTTATAGATGTTGAGGCATGCCCATGCATCGGTAGCCGCATACTGTTTCTGAGGTTCGGTCAGGTGTTCAGCTTCCCAGTTGGAAAGACGTTGCGATTTGGAAATCTTTTCACCGAACAGGATACCATAGATTTTCTGCAGGCTCTTGTCCTGTATGCCGAACATACGGACATATTCTTGCAATTCGATGCAGGCGCGTTGTTCAAAGGGAGCACGTTTGTGCAGCATCATAAAGTCATCCCGCAGCGAAAGTCCGACTTTGGTGACCGATGGGCTTTCCAGCAACGAAATAATCGGAAGCGTCAGGCCGGTCAGGTTCAGGCGGAAGAGGAAGCAATCTTTTTCAGAGGATACCTGTAGCAGTGCCACCTTGTGTGATTGCCCTTTGGTGAACGACGGGCGGGTTTCGCTGTCAATTCCCAGCAAAGGATATTGCTTCAGGTAAGTAACTGCCTTTTCTGCTTCCCAGGGGGTTTGTACCATATGTATTTGTCCTGGAAAGAGAACTTTGGGCATTTCTTTGATAGCTTCCTTATTGATTGTTTTTTTAATAACCATAATTAATTTCTTTATTCGTGATGATGATGGCCGTGGCAATGGCAATCATCATCGTCGCAATCGCAATGACCATGATCGTGGCCATGACAACCGCATTCTTCTTCATCAAAATCTTCTTCAATTGTGTCTTCTTCTTCGGCGGCATGGTTGTATTTCACGTCGTGTAGTGCACGTAGCGTGTTCACCAACGTTTGTCCCCAGTACTCTTTGAACTGCTCTTGGCAGATGGCGAGAGAGTCGTTCATCGTTTTATTCAATCCCAGTTGGAAGACGAAAATGAAATCTTTGATGGCCTGGTAAATATCCGCCAGGTCTTCGGAAATATTCTTCTTGATGGGTTGGTCGCTATAAACCATATCTTGTATGAATACATCCAGATAATCATCTTTTTCGGCAAGAATACCGGCAAGGTTGATGCGAAGCACTTCATACGTTTCCTCCGTCACATAGCTTTCGGGGGCCTCATCGCCTATTATTTCCGTTTCGGGTAGCATGGCAGTCTTGAGGTAAAGTAGCGGAAGTATCTTTAATGAGGTATCGACAAATGTATCGCGTTTCATCGTCTCCGCCTGTTCTAGGAACTTACAGAACTCGGCAGCTACGGTGACGAACTCCACCACGTTGCGGTCGAATATCACTTGGCTTTCTTTTTTCATAATCTACTTGATTTTGAAACGCAAAGATAGTGCAAACCGAGTGCAGTAGCAAATTTATTTGCATTTTACTAAGCAATAGTTCGTTAAACATTTCATTCACATTTATGCTGCCTTCACTGCCACCGTTGCCTTCACCGCCACCTACGACGCCATTATTCTACCCGCCAGCTACAATTCTGGAGTCTTGACGGTAGATTTCGAGAATATAGACCCGAAACGATCTTGGAATAGAATCCGGTAGATAAGCTGCGGTCACGGTGGAATAATACGTCCGTGCCGTCTTTTTCTTATTAATGATGTACGGGCGCATACGCACTCGGAGGCGCGAATTTCCTTACTTTTTCTTTAAGCTGTGTTACACACATAAACAGAAAAACTTCATGTTTTAGATGGAAGTAGTAGAATATACAGTTATAACCGTTAACTTTACTTTCAAATCTGATTTTAAATAAATTATTAACTTAAGAAAAGAATTTAGCTAGGAAAAGTACATTCAGATAGGTGCATCGCCTGATTCAGATAGGTGCGCAAGCCAACGCAGCTATAAGCGTTACCCGATGCAGATAAGTGCGCAAGCTAACGCAGCTATAAGCATCTGGTTTGTGTACATTTCCATCTGTCAAGACTTTGGAGTGTGTATTATCCTGTTGATGCAGCATCTCCTAAAGAACAGTTCCATAAGATTTCGCTACTTATTAATAGTCTGTTTGAATGTTTCCAATTTTAAGTTTTCCGCATAACTTTTATCTGTAAACTACTTCTCTTCATTTATTTTCTGCCGTCTTTATTCTTATATTTGTTAAAATATTGTCTTACTCTTTCTTTTTAAAAACATCGCTCTTTCCTTGTTTTCGCATTGCCTTTTCTTTATCTTTGCTTTCCAAACCCCTAATTTGTAGTTAACCTATGACAAAACTCTTATTCCTGGGAACTCTCCTGTTCTCTACAGTATGCCTGAATGCTCAAGATACGGAATCTTATCAGGAGGTTCCCAATCCAGTAGCCGTCAATCCGGTTTTATGGTCTGAAGTGAAAGTCCCGCAAGTCAGTTGGGGAAGTACGGACATACGGTATAAGAAGGAAGAACCTGCCGCTATTTCCGGAATAAAGAAAAATATTAATCTCACAGCTTGGAAAGGTGAAAAAGTATCTGCCCAACTGGTAGTGTGGACTCCTGAAACATTAAACAATCTGACTTTCACTGTCAGTGATCTGACTTCCGGCTCCGAAACCATTAGTAAAGACGATATTCGCACTAGTTTTGTACGCTATGTTATGACCGATGAACTGAACAAGGATGGATTGGGGGCATGTGGCTATCGCAACAGTGCCGACTTTGACTCTACTCTGGTGGCGGATGTACTTGATCATCTTACCCCTTCCCTGGTGATTCCTGCCAACTCTGCCCAAGGAGGTTGGATCAGTGTTCGAGTGCCGCAGTATGCTAAAGCCGGAAAATATACGGGAACGGTTACCGTGCGAAACGGAGATACTGCTTTGTCTGAATTGAAACTGACTGTTAATGTAAAGAACCGTATCCTTCCTGTTCCTTCCGAATGGGCTTTCCATCTGGACCTATGGCAGAATCCCTATGCTGTGGCGCGCTATTATGGGGTGGAACCATTCAGTGACAAACATTTTGAACTGATGCGCCCGTTGATGAAGTTGTATGCCGATGCAGGCGGGAAAGTGATTACCGCTTCCATTATGCACAAGCCTTGGAACGGGCAGACGTATGATGCTTTCGAGAGCATGGTCACCTGGCTGAAGAAAGCCGACGGTACCTGGTATTTTGATTATATGGTGTTCGATAAATGGGTGGAGTTTATGATGAGCACAGGTGTCAGGAAGCAAATCAGTTGTTTCTCTATGGTACCTTGGCGACTTTCTTTTCAGTACTTTGACCAGGCGAGCAATTCATTCAAATATTTGAATGCCAAGCCGGGAGAAGCTGCTTACGAAGAGTTCTGGATAACGATGCTGAAATCGTTTGCCCAACATCTGAAGGAAAAAGGATGGTTTGAGATTACTCATATCGCTATGGATGAACGCCTCATGAAAGACATGCAGGAAACATTAAAAGTGATCCGCAAAGCCGATAAGGATTTTAAGGTTTCACTGGCCGGAACTTATCACCCTGAATTGGTGGATGAACTGGATGATTATTGCATTACGATTGCCGAGAGATTCCCGCCTGAAACGATTGATTCACGCCGTGAAGCCGGAAAAGTAACCACTTATTATACCTGCTGTTCGGAACCTCGTCCGAACACCTTTACTTTTAGCCCACCTGCCGAAGCCGAATGGCTGGCATGGCATAGCGCTAAAGAAAATCTGGATGGTTATTTGCGTTGGGCATTGAATAGCTGGGTGAAAAATCCGTTGCAGGATAGCCGTTTTACCGCGTGGGCGGCAGGGGATACTTATCTGATCTATCCCGGTGCTCGTTCATCCATCCGCATGGAGCGTCTGGTCGAGGGTGTGCAAGCTTTTGAAAAAGTGCGTATTCTGAAAGAAGAATTTAAGAAGAAAGGTAATAAAGGTGCTATTAAGAATATTGAGAAAATATTGCAAATGTTCGACGAGCGGAGTTTGGGAGAAATTCCGGCAGCTACTGCTGTAAACAAAGCCAAAGAGGTAATCAACAGATATTGATAGGTATCTGGTGGAAGGATTGAATATTTTTGTTACTTTTGCACCAATCTATCATTTACTAAGGAATTATATTCATGGCTAAGAAAAATTCAATTAAAGATACGGAACAGACTCTTTCCTTGTTTGGTAAAATAAGGGCAATCTTTAAAAACGAAACCATTCACTTTGTTATCGGCTTGGTACTGGTCATCTTTTCAGTATACTTGCTATTAGCCTTTTCTTCGTTCTTCTTTACGGGAGCGGCGGATCAAAGTATTATTGACTCGGGCAGTGCGCAGGAACTGGCTTCTACCAATAATGGAGTGAAGAACTATGCCGGTTCGCGTGGTGCACAGTTGGCAAGCTATCTCATTAACGACTGCTTCGGCATATCGTCTTTCTTCATTCTTGTGTTTCTCGCAGTGGCGGGACTGAAGTTGATGCGTGTGCGTGTGGTTCGGCTTTGGAAGTGGTTTATCGGATGCTCGCTATTGCTCGTCTGGTTTTCTGTCTTCTTTGGATTCGCTTTTGTGGAGCAATACAAGGATTCTTTCTTATATCTGGGCGGTATGCATGGATATAATGTCAGCAATTGGCTGGTGTCGCAAGTGGGCGTGCCGGGCGTTTGGATGATTTTGTTGGTGACTGCTATCTGTTTCCTTATCTATATCAGTGCACGTACCGTGATCTGGTTGCGGAGGCTGTTTAGCCTCAGTTTCTTGAAGCGCAAACAGAAGGAAGAAGAAGAGAAAGGTGAAACACCGGAAGAGTTTACAGACTCTTGGACGGCGAAAGGAAAGAAGAAACCTGCTTCTGCTCCTGATGTGGCGGAGGCTGATACGAAAGAAGAAGAAACTCCCATTGAAGTTCCTGAGCCGGTAATGGAACCGGAAAATGAAATAACACTGGATTTAGGTGGTATTACAGAACCTCAACCTGCCAAGCCGTCGGGGGAAGAAGTTTCTATGATTATTGAAACCCCGGTCTCCGATCCTGCTCCTTCTCTTCATGAGAAACCTGCAGCGGTAGAACCTACTTTTGAAATAGAAGCTGCAGAGGATGACGACGAATATAAAGGTTCGGAAAAGGAACCTTATAATCCTCGTCTCGATCTGGAAAATTATCGCTATCCTACTGTCGACTTGATGAAGCATTACGATAATGCCGAGCCAACTATTGACATGGCGGAACAGAATGCCAATAAGGACAAGATTATAAATACGTTGCGTAGTTTTGGTATTGAAATCAGTACGATCAAGGCAACGGTGGGGCCTACGGTGACGCTGTATGAAATCACTCCCGAACAAGGCGTGCGTATCTCTAAGATTCGCGGTCTGGAAGATGATATCGCTCTTAGCCTTTCGGCATTGGGTATTCGTATCATTGCACCGATTCCGGGAAAAGGAACGATTGGTATTGAAGTGCCGAACTCTAATCCGAAAATCGTTTCCGGACAGAGTATTATCGGCAGTAAAAAGTTCCAGGAGTCTACTTATGACTTGCCAGTTGCCTTGGGTAAGACGATTACCAATGAAGTGTTCATGGTAGACCTCTGTAAAATGCCGCATATGCTGGTAGCCGGTGCCACAGGTCAAGGTAAGTCTGTCGGACTGAATGCCATTATCACTTCTTTGCTTTATAAAAAGCATCCGGCTGAACTGAAGTTTGTGTTGGTAGACCCGAAGAAGGTAGAATTCAGTATCTATTCGGTGATTGAACATCATTTCCTTGCCAAGCTGCCCGATGGAGAAGATGCTATTATTACAGACGTAACCAAGGTAGTGCAAACGTTGAATTCTATCTGTATAGAGATGGATACACGTTACGACTTATTGAAAGCTGCACATGTGCGTAATATCAAGGAATATAATGAGAAGTTTATCAATCGCCAGTTGAATCCGGAAAAGGGGCATAAATTCATGCCTTATATAGTAGTGGTGATCGATGAGTTCGGTGACTTGATAATGACGGCAGGTAAAGAGGTTGAATTGCCTATTGCCCGTATTGCCCAGTTGGCGCGTGCGGTGGGTATCCACATGATTATCGCTACACAGCGTCCGACAACAAATATCATTACCGGTACAATCAAGGCGAACTTCCCGGCGCGTATTGCTTTCCGCGTATCTGCCATGATAGACTCGCGTACTATTCTCGACCGTCCGGGAGCTAACCAGCTGATCGGACGCGGTGATATGTTGTTCCTGCAGGGTGCCGATCCCGTGCGTGTGCAATGTGCCTTTATCGATACACCGGAAGTGGCGGAAATCACGAAGTTCATTGCCAAGCAACAAGGATATCCTACTGCATTCTACTTGCCCGAATATGTCAGTGAAGATGGCGGAGGTGATCTGGGAGATGTGGATATGGGACGTTTGGATCCGTTGTTCGAAGATGCTGCCCGCCTGATTGTCATCCATCAGCAAGGTTCTACTTCATTGATCCAACGTAAGTTTGCTATCGGTTATAATCGTGCAGGACGCTTGATGGATCAATTGGAAAAAGCCGGAATTGTGGGACCTGCACAAGGCAGTAAAGCGCGTGAGGTGCTTTGTGTCGATGAAAATGACCTGCAAATGCGTTTGAACAATTTACTGTAAATCGTGTTAAACTAATGATGAAGAATGTTCTTTTAATCTGTATCTGCCTGTTCGGTCTGGCATTACCGCTTTCGGCACAGAAATTGGATGCTCAAGATATATTGGATCGTACAGCTACTGCCTTCCGTCAGGCGGGAGGTATTCAGGCTGATTTTACGGTTCAGACGTATGCTAAAAGTATCTTGCAAGGAAGTTCTACAGGGGTTATCCGTTTGAAAGGAGAAAAGTTCCTGTTGGATGCAGATGGCGTGAAGACCTGGTTTGACGGTCGTACGCAATGGAGTTATCTTACTAACAGTGACGAAGTGAATATCTCCGAACCTACTCCCGAAGAGTTGCAAAGCATTAACCCTTATGCCTTATTGTCCATTTATAAACAAGGGTATCACATGAAGTTGGGTAAAGCTGATACTTATGGGGGTAAACCTGCTTATGAAGTGATACTGACAGCTTCTAACAGAAAACAGGATTTGCAGTGTGTTATTATCTATGTGACAAAAGATACTCTTCAACCTCTGTGTATCAGTATGACTCAGAAAGGTGGGAATAGCGTAGCTATCCGCATTACATCTTATAAAACAGGAGAATCTTACAATGATAATCTTTTCACTTTCGACAAGAAGGTGTATCCGACTGCCGAAGTGATTGATTTAAGATGAATTATTAATATAAAATGATATGATGGAAACAGAAAAAGTAAAATGTCTGATTATAGGTTCTGGTCCGGCCGGTTATACTGCAGCTATTTATGCAGGGCGTGCCAACCTTTCTCCGGTACTTTATGAAGGATTGCAACCGGGTGGTCAGTTGACAACTACTACAGATGTGGAGAACTTTCCCGGTTACCCGGAAGGAGTCAGTGGTCAACAATTGATGGATGACTTGCGCAAGCAGGCAGAACGTTTCGGTGCAGACCTGCGTTTCGGTATTGCAACTGCTTCTGACCTGAGTGCAGCTCCATATAAAGTGACGATTGATGAAGAAAAAGTGATTGAAACAGATACGTTGATTATCGCTACGGGTGCTACCGCTAAATATCTGGGACTGGATGATGAAAAGAAATATGCCGGTATGGGTGTCAGCGCTTGTGCTACTTGTGACGGCTTCTTCTACCGCAAAAAGGTGGTGGCAGTAGTGGGTGGTGGTGATACGGCTTGTGAAGAGGCTGTATACCTTGCCGGACTGGCTAAGAAGGTTTATCTGATTGTGAGAAAACCTTTCTTACGTGCTTCTAAGATCATGCAAGAGCGTGTGATGAAGCATGAAAATATCGATGTACTGTTTGAACATAATGCCGTAGGTTTGTTTGGAGAGAACGGTGTAGAAGGTGTTCATCTGGTGAAACATATGGGTGAACCGGATGAAGAACGTTATGATTTGGCTATTGATGGATTTTTCCTGGCTATTGGTCATCAGCCGAATTCGGATATCTTCAAGGCGTATCTGGATACGGATGAAACAGGTTATATCATAACAGAAGGCGATAGCCCTCGTACGAAAGTGCCGGGTGTGTTTGCGGCCGGTGATATTGCTGATCCACATTATCGTCAGGCTATTACGGCAGCGGGTAGCGGTTGTAAGGCGGCACTTGAAGCGGAAAGATATCTTTCATCCAAATGCTTGATCTAAATTCTTCATATTAAAAGAGAAAAGCTCCGGATTGTCTTGCAATCCGGAGCTTTTCTCTTTTAATATACTTCTATCTCATCTACATATAAGTCTGAAGGAATAATATCTTCTGGTGAGTCTTTACGGCAGTCAATACCATTACGCAATGTTCCACTGCTCTTCAATGTCACCTTGATGTAACGTGCTTCGGTAGGCGTACATTCCAGCGTATCGGTGAACATTTTTCTGCCATGCTCCGGATATTCGCGAGTGTAGGATGCCTGAGCTATTTCCTTGAATTCCTTACCGTCAGTTGATACCTCTACACGGGCTGCACTTGCAGGCAGAACACGGAAAGCAGGATTATAAAGTGTACCGAAAACGACCTTACTGATAGTGACCGGTTTCTCCATATCTACAGAGAATACGAGTTCATTGTTGTTTTTCTCGTTCAGTTTAAAAGCCACCCACGGTGTGAAAGAAGCGATATTACCTCGTTTTCCATTGGTCAATCCCAGTGTAGTGGTATCTGTGCCCAATACATCGTTTTCTCCGAAGATATCTCCACTCATCCAGCCCCAATGAGGAGTGGTAGTGTATCGTTTTCCGCTTATCAGGTTTGCATACAGTTTTTTACCGTTTACTTTGCCCAGCATCTTACCACCTTTGAAGGCGGCTGCCTGTAAGTCTATGTTGCCTTCCCAGATGAAGGGTTGTGTGTAAAGTTCGGATTTGGCAGTCGGCGCACTTCCATCCGTTGTATATCTGATTTCAGCATCCGGATAGAATGTTTCCAGTACAGCTTTCAATGTTCCGTCGTATACATGAGTGTTGATGTTTACATCAAAGAAATTACGGCAAGCTTTCACATTAATAACGTCCATACGTTCGAAATCTTCTATCATGCGGTTCCGGAAACTGTTCCAGTTTTTTCTGCTGTTTTGCGTCCAGCCAGTTTCAGCCAAGGCTATGGCACGGGGGAACGCTTGGTAGTCACGGCGTTCGTCATTCTGCATATATTCGTTCCAGATATTGCCTTGCACACCGATAATATGTTTCTTTATTAATTCTTCCGCATCATCGGGGACAGGATTATAACTATATGTTTTCTTGAGTGTGTTATATCCACCGATAGTAGTCGGTGCAGTTTCCGGTTCCTCTTGGTACTGGTCCAGATAAGCGTACGGACTCGGAGTCATAATTGCATCATGCCCGGCTTTGGCAGCTGTGATACCGCCTTCTACACCGCGCCAGGACATGACTGTTGCATTGGGAGCCAGTCCGCCTTCCAGGATTTCATCCCAGCCTATGATATTTCGTCCTTTACTGTTGAGGTATTTTTCCATACGGGTGATGAAGTAACTTTGCAGCTTTTCTTCTTTCGTATGCTTCTTACCGTCAATGGCATTCGGAGTGGTGTCGTCTTTCAGACCTAACTTTTGGATTAATCCTTGGCAATGTGCGCATTTCATCCAGGCATCCTTGGGGCATTCGTCACCGCCAATATGAATATATGAACTGGGGAATAATTCAATAACTTCATCCAATACACCTTCCAGGAATTGGAATGTTTCTTCTTTGGGACAGAAGACTTCTTCGAACACACCCCATGTGCCGGTTACTTCGTATGTCGTATCCGGTCTGCAAGACAGTTCAGGGTAGGAGGCAAGGGCTGCAATGGCATGTCCCGGCATTTCTATTTCGGGAATGACAGTGATATACTTACTTGCTGCATAGGCTACTATATTTTTGATTTCCTCTTGGGTATAGTATCCGCCATGTTCTTTTCCATCGAAGATTTGCGGCCAGTTTACATAGTAGTAGTCTATCAGTGTCTCTTTCCGTTTTGAACCTACTTCCTGTAGTTTCGGGTATTTCTTGATTTCTATTCGCCAGCCCTGGTCATCTGTCAGGTGGAAGTGGAAAGTATTCATCTTATGCATGGCAAGCATATCGATGAATTTATAAATATAATCGGTGGTGGAGAAGTGGCGGCATACATCCAGCATCAAACCACGGTAAGGAAAACGGGGAGAATCTTCTATTTCGACAGCGGGCAGAGACCAATTAGCACGTTTCACTATTGTTTCTCCATAAACAGCAGGCGGCAACAGTTGGTATATAGTCTGTACTCCATAAAAGAAACCGTTGGGATGGGATGCTGAAAGGGTGATTTCATTTGGAGTGATAGAAAGCTTGTATCCTTCTTTTGGCATTCCATCTTCCGTAACGAAACGTATATCAGGTTGTTTCGGATTTTCTTGCGGATTACTTTGCAAAGAGATACCGGAGGTCAACCGGATACGGGCGATCAGGCTGTCTGCAATGGCTTGTACTTCCGGAATGCAACCGGCAGTGGCGATAGATACTTTATTACTCAGCTGAAAACGTCCCTCTTGAGGAGTCATTTGATTGGGCATCGGAACGATGTTATACTCGTTCACTACCTCTTTTTGATTTTGCTGACAGCCGGAGGAGGCACACAGCAGGCTTGCTAATAGCAAAGCACTCAATCCTTTTTTCATGGCATTTATGTGTGTTAAGTTTATAAATAGGGTAAAATAGGGAAGAGGAAAAAAATAATAGCCTTTAGGGGGAAGACAATCACTATCCTTTATCCTATTTTACTTATCTTCTTTAGTTTTTCCTCATCGATGATCTTTATTTTTCGTCCGTCAATCGTGATCAGGCGTTCGGTAGCGAATTGTGATAAGGTACGGATAGCGTTAGAAGTTGTCATATTAGACAGGTTTGCCAGATCTTCGCGTGACAGATAAATACTGAGGGTAGAACCGTCTTCTTCCAATCCATAACTTTCTTTGAGGAAAAGAAGCGATTCAGCTAATCTTCCACGAATATGCTTCTGTGTCAGGTTGACAGTACGTTCGTCGGCAATTCCCAGATCGATGGACAACTGCTTGATGAAGAACATGGCAAGATCATTGTTTTGTGAAACCAGTGTTGTGATAGCGCTCATTGGTATCAGGCAAATAAGAGAGGGTTCGAAAGCAGCAGCAGCAGTAACATAGTCTTCTTTGGCAAAATAGGCGCGATAACCGAAATATTCTACAGGCTTAATCATGCGGATAATCTGGCTTCTGCCGCCAACACCATCCTTATAAATTTTGACCTTTCCGTTCAAGAGACACATAAGGTATTTCGGGGTCTCACCTTCGCAGTGAATGACCTCATTTTTCTTATAATTCTGGAGCGTAAAATGGTTCGCGAGAAATTCCCGCTGCTCTTCATTCAGGGGCTCCCACATATCGGCTATCAGCTCCGGAACATTCACGTCTGACAAATTCATTTTTACCATAACTGCTGCAAAACTGTGTTATACAGCACAAATGTAAAAAGAAAAAATTAAATATTGCACAAAAGACACGAAAAGATGCAGTAATCGGGCAGGAATTTTCAAATATGGAATTAAGTGACAAGCTACGGGATACAAGCTACAAGTAGCTTTCGGTATGTGAGTGTAAGTTACTATATAATAGCTTTCAGGTTTATAGCACAGCAACTTGTGCACTGGTAGCTCATAGCTCGTCACTTAATTTAGCGCGTAGCGCTAAATTATCATTTTGTGAACAACAATTCCCTATATTTCGGCAACGGCCAAATCTCGTCGTCGACCTCCATTTCAAGGTGATCGATATGATCACGTATCTTTTCCAGATATGGGCGTACATTTTCTTCGTAGGCAAAAGCCTTATCTTTGTAGCTATCCATATGATTGGCCACTTTACGGGCTTCGGTCATTTCGCGTACAAGGACTTTGATAGCAGTTACACGCTTGGAAATTTCCCGTATCAGTTCTTTACGATCGGCACTTAGTACTTCGTATTCTTCAGGGGAGAAGATTTCTTTGAGTCCGAGCAGGTTCTCCAGCAGGCGGTTCTGGTAGCTGACTGCTATGGGGACAATGTGATTGATGGCCAAGTCACCCAATACGCGGCTTTCAATTTGCACTTTCATGGTGTATTTCTCCAATTCTACTTCCAGACGACAGGCGAGCTCCGTTTCATTAAAGATACGTTCGCCGATCAATACCGAGCGGGATTGGTTGTCCATATAGTGCATCAGAGCTTCGGGTACATGGCAAATATTAGTCAGTCCGCGGCGGGCAGCTTCTTCTTTCCATTGGTCAGAGTAACCGTCTCCTTCGAAACGGATAGCTTCGGAAGCGATGATAGTTTCTTTCAGGATGCGGAAAATGGCTTCATCTTTCCCAATTCCTTCTTCCATCAGTTTGTCGATGGATGCTTTGAATTCATTCAACTGGTTAGCCATGGCAGCATTGATAGCAATCATGGCAGCTGCACAGTTGGATGAAGAACCGGCTGCACGGAACTCAAAACGATTGCCGGTGAAAGCAAACGGAGAAGTACGGTTACGGTCTGTCGTGTCGAGGAGAATCTCTGGAATACGTCCGATTCCCAATTTAAGAGTTGTTTTTTCTTCGGCAGTCATTTTATCGTCTCCTACCTGACGTACTATATCATCCAGAGTGGCAGATAATTGTCTGCCCAGGAATATGGATAAAATAGCGGGTGGCGCTTCATTGGCACCTAGGCGGTGACTGTTACCTGCACTCATTATAGAAGCACGCAGTAAATTCTGGTTTTTATAAACCATCATTAATACGTTCACTAAGAAAGTGAGGAAAAGCATGTTTCCTTTTGGATTCTTACCGGGAGCGAAAAGGTTGATGCCGGTATCTGTACAGAGTGACCAGTTATTGTGTTTTCCCGAACCGTTAACACCACTGTAAGGCTTCTCATGCAGCAACACGGCAAAGTTATGTTTACGGGCAATACGCTTCATCAGGTCCATTACCAACTGATTATGATCATTGGCAAGGTTGGCATTCTCAAAGATTGGAGCCAATTCAAATTGGTTGGGGGCAACTTCGTTATGGCGTGTTTTTGCCGGAATTCCAAGTTTGTGGCATTCTATTTCCAGTTCTTTCATGAAAGCTGTTACCCGTGGGGGGATAGAACCGAAATAGTGGTCTTCCAACTGCTGGTCTTTTGCAGACGAATGTCCCATAAGCGTGCGCCCGGTCAGACAAAGATCGGGACGGGCATTGTATAGGGCGGAATCTACCAGGAAATATTCCTGTTCCCATCCCAGATTCGTGAATACACGGGTCACATTCTTATCGAATAACTGGCATACTTCCGTGGCAGCCTTGTCCACAGCACCCAGTGCTTTCAGTAATGGGGTCTTATAGTCCAGTGCTTCACCGGTATAGGAGATAAAGATTGTGGGAATACACAATGTGGTATCTACAACGAAAGCGGGCGAAGAGACATCCCAAGCGGTATATCCGCGAGCTTCAAACGTATTACGTATGCCTCCGTTAGGGAAAGAAGAAGCGTCCGGTTCCTGCTGGATCAGTAATTTGCCGGAAAAACGTTCGATTACATTTGAATTTTCTCCAAATTCGATAAAACCGTCATGTTTTTCGGCAGTGCCATCCGTCAGTGGCTGGAACCAGTGAGTGTAATGAGTGACATTCAGGGATTTTGCCCAACTCTTCATACCGTTTGCTATCAGGTCGGCTATCTCGCGGCTGATAGGGGTACCTTTTTCTATGGCGTCTGTCACAGCTTTGTAAGCTTCCCGGGGTAAGTACTCCTGCATTTTTTTGCGGTCAAACACATGACTTCCGTAATAATCGGATAATTTGTTCGAAGGGGTAGTAACTTCAAGAGGGCGCCGGTTGGCGAGCTCTTGCAAGGCGTAGAATCTCATTTTTGACATACTTGTCTTCCTTTTGTTGATTGTTGGGTGCAAAATTATATGTTTTTTCTGGAAGTACCCCTATTTTTTAGGGGGTATTCTTGAAAATAATGCAATTTTTCTTGCAGATACCCCCTGAAAAGAGTTGCTTGTATTGCAAAAAGTGCAAATTGTGATACTTGCTGTTTCTACTCTTGGGAGTATCAATGCTGTATTGGAGCCAGATCTGGTACGGGCTTGGTATGTATTTGGTATATATTAAAAAAATGGCTATTCCTTCGTTTTACAACCTTTTTTTCTATATTTGTCCCTATATATTTGGAGGTATTATCGTTGAAACATGTCTTTTGTATAGGAACCTTGCTATGTCTTTTGCTTTCAGCTTGTCCGAAAGTGCACGCATCTTTTGTCCCTGACCCTTACAATGCGAAATTACTTTCTGCGGACTCTATTATGAAGAAGGTCATCTTCTTTGCCCCTTTTTATGAAAGTATTATCGACGACTATAGAGCTGATCTTTATATTAAGGGAAAGGTGAATCTTCGCAAGAAAAATCATATTTTGCGCTTTATTCCTACCATGTTCCGTATCCGGAAAGGAGTGAGGGAATATATGATGGAGACTTATAGTGACTTGCATTTTACTGCTCCCGACATTTATGATCAGAAGGTAAAAGCGAGTGTCGGCACTTCTTCTGAGTTTTGGGAGCTGGATGGCAGGTTGCCAGAATATTTTCATGTTAATGTCTATGCTTCTACCTTATTGTATGATAAGCTCCTTTCGCCTCTGGCTCCAAATGCAATGAAATATTATTCTTATCATGTCGATTCCGTAATGGGTAAAGTGCATGATTTGCGATATAAGATTAGTTTCAAGCCGAAAAGCAAGAGTTTTCAGTTGGTGAGCGGGCACATGGTGGTCAGCGAGAATGTATGGAGTGTACGTGAGATGCATTTTAGCGGACGTTCTGAAATGTTGCGTTTCGACAATATGATACGTATGGGGGATGTGGGTGAGTCGGATGAGTTCTTGCCTGTACATTATGATGTGGATGCTACTTTCCGCTTTTTGGGCAATGTGGTTGATGCTAATTATATTGCTGCTCTTGATTATAAAACCATTATTCAGAAAGACCCTTCACAGTTGGAGCGAAAGAGATTGAAAAGCAAGTATGATTTGTCGGAATCCTATACATTACGCAGTGATACGAATAGCTACAGGAAAGATAGTTCTTATTTCGAGAGCATACGTCCGATTCCGTTGACTGAACATGAACAGGATTTATATAAGGATTTCTTTTTGAGCCGTGATACTTCATATCGATATAAGAAACCCAAAAATAAGAATCTGGAATTCTGGGGGCAGATAGGTGATGCACTTATCAGCCGTTATACGGTGGACCTTTCGAAATTGGGAAGTGTCCGCTGTTCACCGCTTATCAATCCCTTCTTGCTGAGTTATAGCGGGAAGAATGGTTTTTCTTATCGGCAGGAATTTAAGTACAACCGTATTTTTACGGGCGACCGTCTGTTGCGTCTCGTTCCCAGATTGGGTTATAACTTCAAGTATAATGAGTTTTATTGGTCTGTAAAGTCGGATTTTGATTACTGGCCACGCAAGCGTGCAGCTCTTCATATCAGCGTAGGTAATGGTCACCGCATCTATAGTAGTAGGATGTTGGATGAATTGAAAAATATTCCGGATAGTGTTTTCGATTTTGATCAGGTGCAACTGGATTACTTTAATGACTTATACTTGCAGGTGCGCCATAGTTGGGAAATTGTAAATGGCTTGTCACTGGATGTTGGTTTCTCCATGCATAAGCGTACGGAAGCCAATCGCTCAATGTATGTATCCACCAAGTCGGCTTCAAGAAGTGTGCCCTCTTCAGAAGTTTATCCTGATTGGACAGAGAAAATGCGTCATTCATACAATAGTTTTGCTCCGCGTGTCCGTCTGACGTGGACTCCCGGGCAATACTATTATATGAATGGTGATCGCAAAGTGAACTTACATTCCAAATATCCCAGTATTTCAGTGGACTGGGAGCGGGGCATCAATGGGGTTTTTAAGAGTACCGGTACCTATGAGCGTGTCGAAGTAGATATTCAGCACTCCATTCCTTTGGGATTGATGCGTGATTTTTATCTCCGCTTTGGATGGGGCGCTTTTACCAATCAAAAAGATATATACTTTGTGGATTTTGCTAACTTTACCCGTTCGAATCTTCCTGTAGGATGGAATGATGAAATTGGGGGAGTATTCCAGCTGCTTGACGGGCGGTGGTACAACTCCTCCCGTAAATACCTTCGTGGGCATTTGACATACGAATCTCCTTTCCTGATGTTGCGCCATTTGGTGAAGTATACACAGCATGTGCTCAATGAGCGCCTTTATCTGAATGCTTTGGTTGTTCCGCATCTGAATCCTTATGTTGAGGTTGGCTATGGCATCGGTACCAATATTTTTGATTTCGGAGTCTTTGGCAGCTTTGCCAACTGGAAATTTAAGGAGATAGGTTGCAAATTCACTTTTGAGTTGTTCAACCGATAATCTTTAAATTCTCTCGTATTTCTGTTATTAACTTCCTTTATAAATTGCCCGGCTTTAGTGTTATTGTAGTTTAGAAAAATAGTATTCTATGTTCTATAACATGCAATGACGTATTCGATGAAAGTATAGTATTCTTATTGATTATCAATTGATTATTTGTTTTTGACGTATTGATAACGTATTCTGGATTTTGAATTGACGTATTTAAGAATGGGTACTTAGGGCTTTTTTTATTGCATTTTACTCTATGTTTGCAGTGTTCGATTGAGAACATAACCGAGAATTGTTAATCTTAATTTAGTAAAACTTATGAAGAAGTTATTATCAGTTTTATTTTTACTAAGCTTTACCTTAGCTTCTGTATATGCACAAGATATACAGGTAAAAGGTACAGTGATAAGTGGTGCGGACAATGAACCCTTACCTGGAGTAAATGTGGTGGTGAAAGGTAATGCCACTACGGGAACAATCACTGGTATAGACGGTGAATTTGCTTTGTCGGTTCCCTCCGACGCAATCCTTTCTATTTCTTATATAGGATTCAAATCATTGGAAATTCCGGTAAATGGCAAGCGTGAGCTTAAAATTGTTCTGCAAGAAGATTCTGAAGCATTGGACGAAGTAGTGGTTATTGGTTACGGTACTCAGAAAAAGAGTGTGGTAACAGCGTCTATTGCCAGAGTATCATCTGAGGATTTGGCAAATACAGCTCCGGTTCGTATGGATAATGCTTTGAAAGGCTTGGCAGCTGGTGTTACAGTTACTTCCTCTTCCGGTCAGCCGGGTGCAGCAGCTCAGATTCGTGTACGTGGTGTAGGTACGATTCGTACGGAAAATGGTGCAGCCGATCCTCTTTATATTGTAGACGGTATGCCTATTGAAGGTGGTCTGGATTATTTGAATCCGAGTGACATTGCTTCTATCGAAGTTCTGAAAGATGCTGCTTCGGGTGCTGTTTATGGTGCGCGTGCTGCGAATGGTGTAATTCTTGTTACTACTAAAAGCGGTAAGATTGGTAAGACGAAAGTGACTTATGACTTTTCTTACGGCTGGCAAAGTGCATGGAAGAATCGGGATGTGCTGAATGCTACGGAATATGCGCTCATGATGAATGAGGGTGCTATTAATGCAGGTATAGCTCCCAAATACAACGATCCATACTCTTATGGTATGGGAACTGATTGGCAGAATGAAGTATTTAATGATAATGCTCCTGTAATGAATCATCAGGTGAGTGTGAGTGGTGCGAGTGATAAGGTGAACTATTTGTTCTCAGCTGGTTATTATACCCAAGATGGTATTGTGGGTGGTAACTTTAATCGTTCTAACTATGAGCGTCTGACTTTGCGTAGCAATACACAATATACTCTCTTTGATGAATCTAAGAACCGCAATTGGTTGAACAGTCTGAAAGTGACTTCCAACCTTTCTTATGCCCGTATTAAAAGTACCGGTATCGAAGCTAATTCCACTTGGGGATCTCCGTTAGGTTCTGCTTTGGCTTTATCTCCGATGTTGACCGTTTATGATGAAGGAGATGCTGCACAGGCTCAGCTTGACAAGTATGCTAATACAACGGACTACACTCCGATTTTTGATCCACGTAACGGCAAGCTCTTTAGTATTCCCGGTTCGGAATTTGGTGAAATGACCAATCCGATTGCTAATCTTTCTTTGCCCGGCGCTAAGAACTGGAGCCATAAGTTTGTGGCTAATTTTTCTGCAGAACTGCAATTATGGGATAACCTGAAATTCAAGACTTCTTATGGTGCCGACCTCTCTTTTTGGGGCAATGATGGTTATACTCCTCTTTACTATTTGAGAAGTGGTGGTGCTTCATCACGCTCTACTGCCTACTCAGAGAAGCATGACGGGACTGTTTGGCAGTTGGAAAATGTGTTGATGTATGATAAGACGATTGACAAGCATACTTTCTCAGTATTGTTAGGTCAGTCAGCCAAGAAGAACACCGGTTCATATCTTAGAGGTACACGTAACAATATTATCAATTATAGCCGTCCTTATATCAATGCAAGTACCGGACAGGCGGCGGATGGTGATCAGACAGCAGCGGGTGCTCCTTCTGAGATAGCTACATTGGCTTCTCTTTTTGCACGGGCCAGCTATAACTATGACGAACGGTATATGTTTCAGGTTACAATCCGTCGTGACGGCTCTTCCCGTTTCGGATCTAATAATCACTACGCTGTATTCCCTTCCTTCTCACTTGGATGGAATTTAACAAACGAAAAGTTTATGGAGAGACGTCCTGAGTGGCTGACATCTACAAAAGTTCGTTTCTCTTGGGGTAAGAACGGTAATGAAAACATAGGTAACTTTAAATATACTGTGTTAACTTCAACCGGCAACAATTACATTTTCGGAGCCGGAGAAAAGGTGATCAATGGGGTGAAGGCCAGTGGACTCGCTAATCCTGACCTGAAATGGGAAGAATCAGAACAGTTGGACTTTGGTATTGACTTTGGTTTCTTTAATAACGCTTTGACTTTTACTGCCGACTATTACAAGAAAACTACCAATGGTATGTTGATGGAAATGAATATCCCTTCCTATGTGGGTGAATCCAAACCGATTGGTAACGTAGGTAAGATGGAAAACAGTGGTATTGAATTGGAAGCAGCATACAGATTCCGCGTATCTGACTGGAACTTCCGCATTGGTGGTAATCTGACCTATTTAAAGAATAAGCTGATTGAATATGGAAACGAATCTGGTTGGGCAAACCTTGATTCTTTCCAAGGTACAGGTACAATCAGCCGTGCTCAGAATGGTAAACCTTTCCCATACTTCTATGGATACAAAACTGCAGGTGTATTCCAGAATATGGATGAAGTGAATGCTTATACTAACTCTAAGGGAGAATTGATACAGCCGAACGCAGTTCCCGGTGATGTTCGTTTCGTGGATGTGGATGGAAGTGGTTCAATTGATGCTGATGACCGTACCGATATCGGAAAAGGTATGCCTGACTGGACTTATGGCCTTAATTTGAATGTAAGTTGGAAGAACTTCGATTTGAGTATGATGTGGCAAGGTACTATGGGTAATGATATTTATGATGCAACTCGCCGTACCGACATCTCTGCTACTAATCTTCCTTCATGGATGCTGAACCGTTGGACCGGTGAAGGTACTTCTAACCGTATCCCTCGTTTTATGCTGGGTGATAATACAAACTGGCAATCATCTGATTTGTATGTTTACGATGGCAGTTATTTGCGTCTGAAAAACATTCAAATAGGCTACACTTTGCCGGCGGCATTAACACAGAAAGTGTTTGTTTCTTCACTGCGCTTCTACGTAGCAGCAGAGAACTTGTTTACTTTCACTAAATATCATGGTTTCGACCCTGAAATTTCATCGGGTGGTACTTCACTTGGTGTTGACTATGGTGTGTATCCTCAGGCCAGAACATGGACGATTGGTGCTAACCTCACTTTCTAATTTCTCATCTTTAAAATATAAAAAGTTATGAAAAGATATAAATATATAGTAGCAAGTTTGATAGCGTCCGCTTTCTTGGCTACAGGATGTTCAGAATCCTTTTTGGAGGTTTCTTCTCCAACAGATGAAACAATTAATTCTTATTTTACTACCGATGCGCATATTCAGGAAGCAGTAGTAGCAGCTTATGACCCTCTGCATTGGTCCGATTGGGCAATGGGTGAATATAATCCTGTAACTCTTATGAGTGATATCATGGCTGATGATCTTTGGATTGGCGGTCAGGACAGAACAGATAATCAGGCATGGCATTTGATGATGAATTTTGAAGCAATTCCTACAAATGTGATTAAAGGGCTGTGGACTGTTTCTTATAGTGGTGTGAAGCGTTGTAATGATGTCATTACTTACCTAGGTTGGGCAGGAGATAATGTAACTGAGGAGAATCGGAAATATTACGAGGCTCAAGTTATCACTCTCCGTGTACTCTACTACAATTGGCTGTGGAAGTTCTGGGGTAATATACCATATTATAATACAAACCTGACATCCCCCTATCTTGCGGAACAATTATCTGCAGATCAGGTGTATGAAAATATCATTACTGATCTTGAAGGTGTGATTGCAAGTAATGCTCTTCCGATGAAAGAAAAAGCAGATAATTATGGCCGTGTGACCAAGGCTATGACATATATGCTTTATGCTGAAATTGTAATGTATCAGAATGATGAATCCCGTTATGGTAAAGCTTTACAGTATATGCAGGAGATTATCGGTAGCACTCAGTATGGTTTGCTTGAAAATTATGCTGGTATCTTCAAGGAAGCAAATGAATGGGGTAAGGAATCTATATTTGAAGTAAACTATAAAGATGATGATGCTATTCGTTCATGGGATGGCCCATTGAATGCAGGCGGTACTGTATTACCTACACTGGTTAGTCCGCATACCTGGCCTAACGGAACAGATGGACATGATGAAGGATGGGGATTCTGTCCGGTTCGTTTGGAAACGTATGAACGTTATGCCAATAATGATACCCGTCGTGATGCCACTTGCTGGAATGCACAGGCTGCAATTGATGCTCATAATGCTGCAAATCCTACGAACCAGCTTACTTATAATCACCGCTACCAGGATACAGGCTATTTTCTCGAAAAGTATGCTGCACATACTGGTGATAATTCCGGTCATAAAGCAGATGCACAGTTGAACTGGAATAACAACCTTCGTATCTATCGTTTCTCTGAAACTCTGCTGAATGCAGCTGAATTGATTACTCGCGGTGCAGGTTCGGGTGATGCAAGAGAATACTTGAATCGCGTACGTAAACGTGCCGGATTGACTACTGAAAAAGAAGCAACAATTGATAATATCATAGACGAACGTCATCTTGAGTTTGTGGGTGAAGGTAAACGCTATTGGGATTTGATACGTACAGGTAAAGCTACCAGTGTGTTGGTGCCCGATGGATATGGTTACCGTACAAATACCTGGTCAGCAAATAAGAAGCATCTGCCTATTCCGCAGAGCGAAATTGATGCTGCACAAGGTACTTTAATTCAAAACAATTATTAATTTATTAAAAAAGAAGGATTATGAAAAAAATATATAGCTATATCGGAGGAATGTTGCTGACGACGGCTATGGCTTTTAGCATCACAGCCTGCTCACCCGATGACTTTACATCACCTAATGAAGCCGGCATTCCGGTTGCATCAACTTATGAAAATACGATTCAAATAGATGTGGATCAGGAAACCAATTGGGTAACTTTTACTTTTAACGCTCAACCGGGCATTACTCCTGTCTGGATATTTGACGGTAAGACCTATTCATCTTCATTCTCAATGAAGAAATATTATAGAAAAGCCGGAGATTACAGTGTAGATGTAAAAATTGCTAATGCCAATGGTGTAAGTGATGGTAGTATATCCAAAACTTTCCGCATCAATAAGACGATAATGAATGGTTTCGGTGGATTTGTGTATGAAAGTGATTTTAATATGTGGACGAAGGCTACGATAGCGGCTCCCACTTTTTATTATGCTCCGGGATGGTCGGCTATCGCAGATCCTGCATATACATTGGAAAATGGTACTTATACTGTAAAATTGTCGGAGGCTACTGATGATACTTGGCAAGCGCAAATGGCAATGGCAACCAATATTTCAACAGAGGCTACTAAGAATTATGACTTTTCAGTAATTCTTACAGCTTCAGTAGCACACTCCAATGTTACAGTAAAATTGGTGGATAGTACGGATGATGGTAATTTCTATTTTGAACAAAAAGGCATAAAACTGGAAGCTAACGAACCGCTTTGCTTCTGGAAGAGTAATATGCCGGGCATTGATATCGCCAATCTGAAGCTTGTTTTTGATTTTGGCCGCAATGCAGCTGGCACGGATATGACTATTGAAAGTATTGTGTTAAAGGACCATGCTAATGACGACGGCACTGAAGTTCCTGTGATCGATGAAACTCCTGAACCTACATGGGTTGCTGTCGATAGTAAGGATAACCTTTGGAATGGCATGACCTATGTTAACAAATTCTTTTATGCAAATAGTGACTGGAGTCCCAAACCTAATCCGGCTTTGGTCATTGATGGCAGATCTTATTCTTTGTCTTTCCCGGAAGCTACTGCAGAAGCATGGCAGAATCAGTTCTCATTTGAGACTGATCTTACAGCTGACACAGAGACTGCCTATGACTTCCATGTTATCTTAAATTCAACAGCGGATCTTAAAAATGTAACTGTTAAATTGGTGCAGACCAATGAAATCGGTGAAGATGGTAAAGAAATCAAGCATGATGGTAACTTCTTCTTTGATAAGAAAGTGGATTTAGTTGCTGATTCCGAAAAAGCTGTTTGGGCAGCTTCTGTGAAAGCTCCTGAAGCTATGCATGCTATATCTTTAGTATTTGACTTCGGAGGTAATCCTGCCAATACTGATGTAACGATTAAAGACATCATCTTACAAAAGCATAAAGACTGATATGATTAAGAATATAAAGCTAATGACAATACTTTCTTTCTTTACCTGCCTGCTCGGTTTCTTTAGCTGTAGCAGTAGCGATGGCGAACCGGAAGTATCCTCTCCTGTAGTCAGCGTAGTGCCAACTCAGATAACGGCTACTTATGAAGGCTCCGTTACAACACTCTCGGTTAAGTCCGATCAGGAGTGGACTGCTTTCAGCAATGAAGACTGGATTACTTGTAAAATATTGAGTAATACTCTGCAGGGGACAGTTGAAGTAACGGTCAAAGCTAATACCACTTACCAACCCCGAGAGGGGGCGGTAGTGGTAAAGTCAGGTACCACACGTGTTTCTGTTCCGGTATCACAAGAAGCAAAACCTGATATTGTAGATCCGGATATCGACACTCCTGAGGGCTATCGGTTGATATGGCAGGATGAGTTTAATGACTCCAAACTGTCTACGCCCGACGAATCATTGTGGTGGTATGAGACAGGTGTCAGTGGCTGGGGAAACAATGAGATACAGAACTACATTCCTGGTTCGAAGAATGGAGAAACTTGTGCTCAGGTAAGTAATGGGACGCTGAAGATTATTGCTAAGAAGGTGGGTAATGAGGTTTATTCTATTCGTATGAATACAGTCGAAAGTTGGAAGTATGGCTATTTTGAAGCTCGCCTAAAACTACCGACAGGAAAAGGAACCTGGCCTGCATTTTGGATGATGCCGAAGAATTATACAGCTTGGCCCGATGATGGTGAGATTGATATCATGGAAGAAGTGGGTTATGATCCTAATGTGATTTTATCAACAGTTCATTGTAAAGCTTATAATCATTCTATAGGTACTCAAAAATCAGGAACCATAAAAGTGCCGACTGCTCAAACGGAGTTTCATGTATATGCCGTTGAGTGGACGGAAGACTTTATCAAAGGGTATGTGGATGGTAAGTGCTACTTTACTTTTGATAACGATAAAAAAGGAAATAAAAACACCTGGCCCTTTAATACAGCTTTCTACTTGAAGTTGAATCTTGCATGGGGAGGTGACTGGGGAGGCGCTCAGGGTATAGATGAGTCGGCCTTGCCCGCAACTTACGAGATTGACTATGTACGTGTATTTCAGAAAAAAATAATTGAATAGGTATGAAAGCTATAAGAATTTTTTCCACTTGCTTGCTCCTTCTGCCTTTTGTCTCTTGTACACAAGTGGCAAATAAAGGTAGCGATGCGGCAACCGAGAAAAAAGTAGAGTCTCTTTTATCCAGAATGACCCTTGAAGAGAAAATCGGTCAGATGAACCAGATTACCTCTTACGGGAATATTGAGGATATGAGTAGTTTAATTAAGAAAGGTGAAGTCGGGTCTATCCTGAATGAGGTGGATCCGGTACGTATTAATGCGTTGCAACGCGTAGCGATGGAGGAGTCCCGGTTGGGAATCCCTTTGTTGATAGCTCGCGATGTTATTCACGGGTTTAAAACCATTTTTCCCATCCCATTGGGACAAGCGGCTTCGTTCAATCCGCAGATTGCGAAAGACGGTGCACGGGTAGCGGCTATTGAGGCTTCTTCCGTAGGTATCCGTTGGACTTTTGCACCGATGATCGACATTGCCCGTGATCCTCGCTGGGGGCGCATTGCCGAAGGATGTGGTGAAGACACTTACCTGACTTCTGTAATGGGAGCTGCCATGGTAGAAGGTTTTCAGGGAGATTCTTTGAATAGTCCCACTTCCATAGCTGCCTGTCCTAAACATTTTGTGGGCTATGGTGCAGCTGAAGGCGGACGTGACTATAATTCGACATTTATTCCTGAACGTCGCCTGCGTAATGTTTACTTGCCACCGTTTGAAGCGGCAACGAAAGCGGGTGCAGCTACGTTTATGACTTCCTTTAATGATAATGATGGGATACCCTCTACCGGAAATGCTTTCATATTGAAAGATGTGCTTCGTGGCGAGTGGGGATTTGATGGTTTGGTAGTGACAGACTGGGCTTCTGCCAGCGAAATGATAAGTCATGGTTTTGCTGCCGATTCTAAAGAGGTAGCCATGAAATCAGTGAATGCTGGGGTGGATATGGAAATGGTAAGTTATACCTTTGTAAAAGAATTGCCTGCATTGATAAAAGAAGGAAAGGTGAAAGAAAGCACCATTGATGAAGCCGTTCGTAATATATTGCGCGTCAAGTATCGTCTGGGATTGTTTGATGTTCCTTATGTAGATGAAAAGCAACCCTCTGTCATGTATGATCCTTCTCATCTGAAAGTAGCTAAGCAGGCTGCTGTAGAATCGGCTATCCTGTTGAAGAATGATAAAGAAGTACTGCCGTTACAGGAGTCTCTGAAAACCATTGCTGTGGTAGGACCTATGGCCAATGCGCCTTATGAACAATTGGGTACCTGGATCTTTGATGGTGAGAAAGCTCATACTCAGACACCACTGAATGCTATTAAGGAAATAGTTGGCGACAAAGTACAGGTGATTTATGAACCCGGATTAGCTTATAGCCGTGAGAAAAATCCGGCAGGCGTAGCAAAAGCTGCTGCTGTTGCTGCACGTGCAGATGTCATTCTTGCTTTTGTGGGTGAAGAAGCCATTCTTTCGGGTGAAGCACACTGTCTGGCAGATTTGAATCTTCAGGGTGATCAAAGTGCTTTGATTACGGCTTTGGCTAAGACAGGTAAACCTGTAGTAACCATTGTGATGGCAGGTCGTCCGTTGACTATCGGTCAGGAAGTGGAAGAATCAACAGCTGTTCTTTATTCATTCCATCCGGGTACGATGGGTGGACCGGCATTGGCCGATCTGCTGTGGGGTAAGGCGGTTCCAAGTGGAAAAACACCGGTTACTTTCCCGAAGATGGTAGGACAAATTCCGGTATATTATGCTCATAACAATACCGGGCGGCCGGCTACACGTAATGAGGTGTTGCTGGATGATATTGCTGTTGAGGCTGGACAAACTTCATTGGGATGTACTTCTTTCTATATGGATGCCGGTTTTGATCCTTTATTCCCATTTGGCTATGGCTTGTCGTATACAACGTTCAAGTATAGTAATGTCAAACTTTCATCAGCGTCATTGAAGAAAGATGATGTATTGACTGTGACATTTGATCTGGAAAATACAGGTAAATATAAGGGGACGGAAGTTGCTCAATTGTATATACAAGATAAGGTTGGTTCTGTAACTCGTCCGGTGAAAGAACTGAAACGTTTTACTCGGGTAACCTTGAAACCGGGCGAGAAAAAGAATGTTTCGTTTGAACTACCCGTTAGTGAACTTGCATTTTGGAACATCGATATGGTGAAAGTTGTGGAACCCGGAGACTTTGGACTTTGGGTGGCAACAGACAGCCAATCGGGAGAAGAAGTTTTCTTTAAGGTGGTAGATTGATTGGTGATTTTAAGGTTAAAGAAGAAGAGGGGCAGACCGTGATGGTTCGCCCCTCTTGCAATTTATTTGATGCGCTTGTAGCCGTAAACAGCATTAGCACCCAGTTCTTCTTCAATGCGGAGTAACTGGTTGTATTTTGCCATACGGTCTGAACGGCTCAACGAACCGGTCTTAATTTGCCCGCTATTGGTAGCAACGGCAATGTCGGCAATCGTAGCATCTTCCGTTTCGCCGGAACGATGGGAGGTTACAGTTGTATATCCGTGGCGATGAGCCATTTCAATGGCATTCAATGTCTCGGTCAGGGAGCCGATCTGATTCACTTTGATCAGGATAGAGTTTGCACAACCTTTTTCAATGCCCATAGCCAGGAAGTCAACGTTAGTAACGAAGAGGTCGTCACCTACGAGTTGGCAGCGGTTACCGATACGGTCGGTAAGTTTCTTCCAGCCTTCCCAGTCATTTTCACTCATACCGTCCTCGATAGAGTCGATGGGGAATTGGTTGATGAGTTGTTCCAGATAGTCAATCTGTTCATCGGCTGTACGTTTCTTGCCTTTTGCACCTTCGAATTTGGTATAATCGTAGATACCATCTTTATAGAATTCGGAGGAAGCACAGTCCATGGCGATCATGACGTCTTTGCCCGGTTCATATCCGGCTGCTTTAATGGCAGCGATAATGCTGTTCAAAGCGTCTTCCGTACCTTCCAGATTTGGAGCGAAACCACCTTCATCACCTACGGCAGTACTTAGTCCTCGGTCTTTTAATACTTTCTTCAATGCGTGGAATACTTCAGCACCCATGCGCAGACCTTCACGGAAAGAAGTTGCACCCACAGGGCGTATCATGAACTCCTGGAAAGCAATAGGAGCGTCACTATGTGAACCACCGTTAATGATATTCATCATCGGCACAGGCATTACGTATGTATTAGTGCCACCGATGTAGCGGTACAGAGGTATATCGAGATAGGCAGCTGCTGCTTTGGCTACGGCAAGAGATACACCGAGAATGGCATTGGCACCCAGGTTAGATTTCGTTTTGGTTCCATCCAGTGCCAGCATGGCATGATCGATACCCATCTGGTCGAGGGCAGACATTCCAACTAACTGAGGAGCGATGATGTTATTGATATTTTCTACGGCTTTCAACACACCTTTACCTCCATAACGTCCTTTGTCGCCATCACGGAGTTCCAATGCCTCGTGTTCTCCGGTAGAAGCTCCGGAAGGAACGGAAGCACGGCCCATAAAGCCTGATTCCAACATTACATCTACTTCCACTGTAGGGTTTCCTCTTGAATCGAGGATTTCACGTCCGATAATCTTTTCTATTTTCATAACTATGATATTATTTGTAATTATTTTAAATAGAGAACAAGGGACAATCGGCTTTTGTTCAGTAAAAGATTCATGTTTTGTGAGTGATACCGGTTACTGAATTCTTATTTTCCTCCGATAACTCCTCCAGCTATAGCTGCTATTACTCCTAACGTGATGCTTAATATAAAATAGGTGAAGAATAGTCCGTATAATCCTTGTTTCAATAGAATTACTCCATCATTTGAAAAAGTAGAGAATGTGGTGAAACCTCCACATAAACCGGTTGTCAGCAGTACCCGGTATTCTGTTGCTAAATTGAAGCGTGCCGACCACGCATAAAATAATCCGATAAGGAAACTTCCGAGGATATTGACTGTGAATGTCGCCCATGGAAAAGAGTAGGAGACAATCCGTTCGTGCAACATTTGTTGTACAGAGAATCGAAGTACACTTCCAAGACCTCCGCCTAAAAAGATAAATATGAATGTTTTAGTCATTTTCTATATTGATTTATGGGACTATTTCTAAGATCGCGACAAAGTTAGTATTTATATTTCATCTATATTTTCAGAAAGAGGCTTTTTCTTTAAGATTCAGTCCTTTAATGCCTTATGCAAACGTTTGCCGGGAATTCATTTATATTTTCATTTTATTCCTTCGTCCGCATTCCTTTTCATCCTTATATTTGCATCACGATTACAATTCTCTAAAAATAATTCAAATCATGAAAAACATGAAAGTAATTAAATTGTTCTGTCTTCTGCTCTTTTTATTTGTGAGCAATTGGACAATGGCTGAGAGCATTACCTCTCCAAACGGACAACTGCAACTGAACTTTTCAGTAAACGCACAAGGTGAACCGATCTATGAACTTTCCTACAAAGGAAAAGCTGTTATCAAACCTTCTAAACTCGGTCTGGAGCTGAAAGATGCTCCGGGATTGATGAATGGATTTACACTGGCAGACACCAAGACTTCTACTTTTGATGAAACTTGGGAGCCAGTATGGGGTGAAGTGAAGCAAATCCGCAATCATTATAATGAAATGGTTGTGACGTTGAATCAGAAGGCTCAGGATCGTAATATGATCATCCGTTTCCGCCTTTTTGATGATGGGCTGGGTTTCCGTTACGAATTTCCTTTATCTAAGAATCTGAATTACTTTGTTATTAAAGATGAGCATACTCAGTTTGCTATGGCAGGCGACCACACAGCTTTCTGGATACCGGGTGATTATGATACTCAGGAGTATGATTATACAGAATCTAAACTTTCTGAAATCCGTGGTTTGATGAAAGGTGCCATTACTCCTAACTCTTCACAGACTACTTTCTCTCCTACAGGTGTACAAACTTCCTTGCAGATGAAAACTGCCGATGGTCTTTATATTAACTTGCATGAGGCTGCCTTGGTAGATTATTCTTGTATGCATCTTAATCTGAATGATAAGAACTTCGTATTCGAATCCTGGTTAACTCCTGATGCAAAAGGGGATAAAGGATATCTGCAAGCTCCCTGCAAATCTCCATGGCGTACGGTTATCGTAAGTGATGATGCTCGTGATATCCTGAATTCTAAGCTGACGCTGAATCTGAATGAGCCTTGTGCCTACGAAGATGTTTCCTGGATTAAGCCGGTGAAATATGTAGGTGTGTGGTGGGAGATGATTGCCGGTAAGAGCACTTGGGCTTATACCGATGATTTGCCTTCCGTAAAATTGGGTGAAACGGATTATACTAAAACTAAACCTAACGGACGTCATGGTGCTACCAATGAGAACGTAAAACGTTATATAGACTTTGCTGCTGAAAATGGACTTGATCAAGTACTGGTAGAAGGTTGGAACGAAGGATGGGAAGATTGGTTCGGTCACTCCAAAGATTATGTGTTTGATTTTGTAACTCCGTATCCTGACTTTGATGTAAAGATGTTGAACGAATATGCTAAGAGCAAAGGTGTGAAATTGATGATGCATCATGAAACTTCTGCTTCCGTACGCAATTATGAACGTCATATGGATAAAGCTTACCAGTTTATGGTAGACAACGGTTACAATGCAGTAAAGAGTGGCTATGTAGGCAATATGATTCCTCGCGGTGAACATCATTATGGTCAGTGGATGAACAACCACTATCTCTATGCTGTGACTAAAGCTGCTGATTATAAGATCTGTGTAAATGCTCACGAAGCTGTACGTCCTACAGGACTTTGCCGTACTTATCCTAACCTGATTGGTAACGAGTCTGCTCGTGGTACGGAATATGAGGCTTTCGGTGGCAGTAAACCGTTCCACACTACTTTACTTCCGTTTAATCGTCTGATTGGCGGTCCGATGGATTATACTCCGGGTATCTTTGATACGAAATTGGAATTTATGGGTGACCTGCCTCATGGACAGGTGCAGACTACTCTCTGTAAGCAGTTGGCTCTTTATGTAACATTATACAGTCCGTTGCAGATGGCTGCCGATTTAGTTGAGAATTATGAGAAGCATATGGATGCTTTCCAGTTCATCAAAGATGTAGCTGTGGATTGGGATGATAGTAAGTATCTGGAAGCAGAACCGGGTGATTATATTACGGCAGCCCGCAAGGCTAAAGGCACGAACAACTGGTTTGTAGGTGGCATCACTGACGAAAATGCACGTACTTCCAGCTTTACTTTGGACTTCCTGGAACCGGGTAAGCAATATGTTGCTACTCTCTATGCAGATGGTAAGGATGCCGATTACAAAGAGAATCCAACCTCTTATCAGATAAAGAAAGGTATTGTAACCAATAAGACTAAGATGTCTGTGAAACTGGCACGTAGCGGTGGTTTCGCTCTTAGTTTGATTGAAGCTACTCCGGCAGATAAGAAGGCTGTGAAAAAATGGAGATAAGAAATAGTTTCGGATTGAGAAAATCCTTAAAATTAGGGTAGAAAGAAGTTCTTATCAGGCATTAGGTTGGGGGCTGTCTCAAAATAGTTTTTTTGAGTTCAGCCTCCTTTTTGTTCTTTTCAACTTGGTTTCTTTTATCTGCGAATTAAACAAAACGTTCCTTTTGCTGTTCGGAAACCTGCATAAAAATAAGTTTTTTTAGAATTTGTCTCGTAGGAAAGTAATGTGGAGAAGAAACTTCTTTGTACCTTTGTGCCCGTCAATACTAAAATCAATAATAAATAATAGGATTTATGGGAGGATTTTTCGGGACAGTCTCCAAAGCGAGCTGTGTGACGGATTTATTTTACGGTACAGATTATAATTCACATTTAGGAACTAAGCGGGGCGGACTTGCCACGTATGATGCAGAAGAGGGCATGTTTGCCCGATCCATTCATAACTTGGAGAGCACTTATTTCCGAACCAAGTTTGAAGACGAACTGGATAAGTTTAAAGGAAATGTCGGAATAGGAATCATCAGCGACACAGACCCGCAACCCATCATCATTAACTCCCACCTCGGACGCTTCGCCATTGTAACAGTAGCCAAAATTGTGAATCTGGAAGAAATAGAAGCAGAACTACTTTCCCAAAATATGCACTTCGCCGAACTGAGTTCAGGCAATACCAATCAAACTGAGCTTATCTCACTACTCATCATACAAGGAAAAACTTTTGTGGAAGGTATAGAAAATGTTTACCGCCGTGTCAAAGGCTCTTGCTCTATGCTGCTGTTATCGGAAGATGGCAGTATCATTGCGGCTCGTGACAAGTGGGGACGCACTCCGATTGTAATCGGCCGGAAAGAAGGGGCATACGCTGCAACCAGTGAGTCAAGCAGTTTCCCGAATCTGGATTATGAAATAGACCGCTATCTCGGTCCGGGAGAGATTGTTCGCATGACTGCCGATGGAGTGGAACAACTTCGGAAGCCGGAGGAAAAGATGCAGATTTGTTCTTTCCTGTGGGTATATTACGGTTTTCCTACTTCTTGCTATGAAGGTCGCAATGTAGAGGAAGTACGTTTTACCAGTGGTTTGAAGATGGGACAGAGCGATGATTCTGAAGTAGATTGTGCTTGCGGTATTCCTGATTCCGGTGTAGGTATGGCTTTGGGTTATGCCGAAGGGAAAGGAGTTCCTTATCATCGTGCCATTTCTAAATATACACCGACATGGCCGCGCAGTTTCACTCCCAGTAAGCAGGAGATGCGCTCATTGGTGGCGAAGATGAAGCTGATACCGAACCGTGCCATGCTGGAAGGTAAGCGCTTATTGTTCTGTGATGACTCCATAGTACGGGGTACGCAATTACGGGATAATGTGAAGGTATTGTATGAATATGGTGCCAAAGAAGTACATATCCGCATTGCTTGTCCACCGTTGATTTATGCTTGTCCGTTTGTAGGCTTCACGGCTTCCAAGAGTCCGTTGGAATTGATTACACGCCGTATTATTGCAGAACTGGAAGGAGATGCAGATAAGAATCTGGAGAAATATGCCACTACCGGTTCTCCGGAATATGAGAAGATGGTCAGCATTATTGCCGAGCGTTTTGGCCTTACAACTTTGAAGTTTAATACCCTGGAAACTCTCATCGAGTCCATCGGATTGCCGAAATGTAAGGTTTGTACACATTGTTTTGATGGTAGCAGTTGCTTTTGAGTAACTCCAAATACTAACATTTTGTAAAAAGGGGCGTGAATTACTTGGCAGTTCACGCCCCTTTTTCTACCTTTACGGCAGAACTATTGACTACTGTTGATAGATAATTGGTAGTTCATATTCTTAATCGTAAATTGAAAATTATTAAATCGTAAATATTATGGCTTTAGTAGAACGTTTTTTGAAGTATGTAAGCTTCGACACCCAGTCCAGTGAAGAGACAGAGGTGACTCCAAGTACTCCGGGGCAAATGGTATTTGCCAAATATCTGAAAGAAGAATTAGAGTCTTTAGGTTTGGAAGACATAACGCTGGATGAGCATGGCTATTTGTTTGCCACACTTCCGGCAAATATCGATAAGCCGGTACCTACTATTGGTTTTATTGCCCACATGGACACCAGTCCCGATATGAGTGGCAAAGATGTATCTCCCCGTATTGTTCAAAACTATGACGGTTCGGACATCGTGCTTTGTGCAGAAGAGAATGTAGTTCTTTCTCCGTCTCAGTTCCCCGAACTGCTGGATCATAAAGGGGAAGACCTGATCGTTACCAATGGCAAGACATTGTTGGGAGCAGATGATAAAGCAGGTATTGCCGAAATCGTTTCTGCGATAGTGTACCTGAAAGAACATCCTGAAATCAAGCATGGCAAGATTCGTATCGGTTTCAATCCGGATGAGGAAATAGGATTGGGCGCACATAAATTCGATGTGGAGAAGTTTGGTTGCGACTGGGCCTACACAATGGATGGCGGTGAAGTAGGAGAGTTGGAGTTTGAAAACTTCAATGCGGCATCTGCTAAAATCACCTTCAAAGGTCGCAATGTGCATCCGGGTTATGCCAAGAATAAGATGGTTAATTCAATTCGTGTGGCCAACCGTTTCTGTGCGATGTTGCCTGCTCATGAAACACCCGAACATACTGAAGGTTACGAAGGCTTCTACCATCTCATCAGTTTCAACGGCGATGTAGAGCAGACTACAGTGGCCTATATTATCCGTGATCATGACCGTGCACGTTTCGAGAGCCGCAAGAAGAAAATAGAACGCTTTATCAGTGAAATCAATGCCGAATATGGTGAAGGTACAGCAACACTTGAACTCCGTGACCAATACTATAATATGCGTGAGAAGATTGAACCGGTAATGCATATCATTGATACGGCTTTTGCCGCAATGGAGGCTGTAGGTGTGAAACCGAATGTGAAACCTATCCGTGGTGGTACGGATGGCGCACAGCTTTCTTTCAAAGGTTTGCCTTGCCCCAATATCTTTGCAGGTGGTCTGAACTTCCATGGACGATATGAATTCGCTCCTATCCAGAATATGGAGAAAGCGATGAAGGTCATCGTGAAGATTGCCGAACTTGTTGCTATAAAATAATTTAATACCTTAAGACATGAAAACCACTCCGTTTACAGAAAAACATATCTCGTTGGGTGCTAAGATGCATGAGTTTGCGGGATATAATATGCCGATAGAATATTCCGGTATCATTGATGAACATCTCACAGTTTGTAACGCTGTGGGTGTATTCGACGTTTCCCACATGGGAGAATTCTGGGTGAAAGGCCCCAATGCGTTAGCTTTTCTTCAGAAAGTGACTTCCAATAATGTAGCTGCCCTGACTCCGGGCAAGGTGCAATATACCTGTTTTCCCAACGAAGAAGGCGGTATCGTAGATGACTTGCTGGTTTATCATTATGAACCGGAGAAATACCTGCTGGTAGTGAATGCTTCGAATATAGAAAAAGACTGGAACTGGTGCGTTTCGCACAATACCGAAGGTGCTGAATTGGAAAATACTTCCGACCACATGGCTCAACTTGCCGTACAGGGACCGAAAGCCATTCTTGCTTTGCAGAAACTGACGAGTATAAACTTGTCGGAACTGCCGTATTACACCTTTACGCATGGTGAGTTTGCCGGTGAGAAAGATGTGATTATTTCCAATACCGGCTATACCGGTGCAGGAGGTTTTGAGCTTTACTTCTATCCCGAAGCTGCCATGAAGATTTGGAATGCCGTGTTTGAGGCAGGTGAAGAATTTGGCATCAAGCCGATTGGCTTGGGTGCACGCGATACGCTTCGTCTGGAAATGGGCTTCTGCCTGTATGGCAATGATCTGGATGATACGACATCACCTATTGAAGCCGGTTTGGGGTGGATTACCAAGTTTGCTGAAGGTAAGAACTTTATCAATCGCCCGATGCTTGAAAAGCAGAAAGCGGAAGGTACTGTCCGTAAGTTGGTCGGTTTTGAAATGGTGGAGCGTGGAATTCCCCGTCATGGATATGAATTGTTCAATACAGAGGGTGAAGCTATCGGAGTAGTAACTTCAGGCACTATGTCGCCTACTCGTAAGATTGGTATCGGTATGGGCTATGTAAAACCGGAATATAGTAAGGTCGGTACGGAGATTTGCATTGATATGCGTGGACGCAAACTGAAAGCGGTAGTGGTTCGTCCGCCATTCCGTAAATAAGAGGAGTCTTTTTCACCACAGATTACACGGATTTACACAGATTAAATTATCAATATAAATATCTGTGTAAATCCGTGTAATCTGTGGTGAAAAAGACTTTATAATACTCTTTCCTTTATAATCTGTTGATCTTATCTAATAATTGATTGGCCCAGGCTATTTCTTTGCTTGTCCATTCTTCCTCTTCTCCTTGCATCCCTTGTTCCTGATACCGGGAAAGTAATCCCAGATATTCCTTCAATGTGCTGGCGGCTTTAGCCTGTTTATTCATGCGCATTAGCAATAGAATCTCCTGTTTATATATGTCAAGATTTGGACTGTCTCCTGCTAGTTCTTTGGCTTTCCAAAGCAGGGTGGCACATTCTTCGTTTACCTCTTCTGTGTTGTAAAGCGCCATCTGTGATTTTGCTAAGATAACGTAATCATGGTCGGTGGCCAGATTATTATTGATATTCTTCTGTATTAATCTTCCGGCTTCTTCATACCGTTGGTCTGCCATATTCATGGCTGCGTTGAAAGTCACTACATCCGATGTTGCTTTGAGATAAGGATGACTGATTTGATTTTCTGCCTCACCGGCTTTGTCTATTCGCTTTTTCAGGTTGTCGATGTTGCCGTAGCGAAGCAACTTATGACCGCGTTGCTGTATATTATAGTATCCGATGACTTTGGAAAGTGCAGACGCCAATCCATCGGGATTCATCCCTTTGAATTCCAATAACTCACGTGCAACCCGGTCGGCTGCGTATTCCTGGTTATTCTTGTAATTCATTCCCAGGCGATTCACTACATTTACATTCAGCAGGGCGGCAACGCTTCCGATGCTGGCAACAGCGCCTACACCTAAAGCTGTATCATCGTCATCCCAGTATGCCACTTCCAGGGCTACTTCGGCAGTGACGGCAAGAACCGTTCCCCCAAAAGCTGCCCGCTTGGCACGGCGTTCAGCACGGTAGATGTTATTAACCTGATGGTCCAGCACAAAATGAGACATCTCATTGGCAATAATGGCGGCAAGTTCATCTTCCGAATCAAGTGTGCAAAGCAGACCGGTACTAATCAGCATTGTGCCGTTGGGCAGCATGTAAGCATCCGGTTCGGGCGACTGGATGACGCGTACATTCAACCGTTCGCTGCGGTTGGAATCTATACCGGTGGCAGTCAGTTTAGCAAAGATATTCTGTACATATGAAGTGATGAAATCATCCTCATAACCGATCTCTTCCAGCTTGTACAGGTAATCCCGACATTCTTCGTCCACTTCCTTGCGCAACTTAGAGTTATATCCGCGTTCGCCGAAATACTCATACAGATGTTGTTTCAGATAAGTTTGCTGCCAAAACTCCTGATTGGTTTCGGGAGGTGAGAGTTTAATGGTTTTCAGAGCAGAAGAAGGTATTGCGAATTGTATACCGTTGATTTCGGTTGCATAGAAAATGTCGGGACCTGCCTGGTCTGCCGATTTCATTTTCACTACCTTGCGGATCACTACGGGAGTGCCGGCAGGAAAATCCTCATACTGTTCTTGTAGTTCGCCTTTTATGGCAATCGGGCCGCTCAAGTCTTTCTGCCTGGCAGCAAATCCTGCCGTGGAGAGGAGGACGGCGAGGATAACGAAAGTGATAAGACGTTTCATATGGATCCGTTTATGGTTCGTACTATTGACTTATTATCAAAATTGCTGATACAAAAATAGGAAAGAGTTTTCTCCCTTCCCTATTCTTTTCCCTACAAAAAGGTAGGGAATTTCCTATTCCATTCCTATATTTTACTTTAATGGGTGTTCGAAGGTGAATAAACATCCGTTCTGGTAGGTATCGTCTAAATATACCCGTGCTTCTATGCGCTCTGCGAGAATCCGGCATAGGGATAATCCTAATCCGGCGCCGGGTACAAAAGAATCCACTTTATAGAATCGTGAGAATATTTTTTCTTTTAGTTCGCTTTTCACGCCAATGCCGGTGTCTCGTACGTGGAAGTATAATTTGTAGTTTTTGTTGTCTACCTCATAACTCAACTCTACTTCGCCACTTGAAGTGAATTTTAGTGCATTATGTAGCAGATTGATAAGTATCTGATGTACGATATCCTCATTAGACGAAAGTATATAGTCTGTCTGGCATGGGGTATAGTAAAATTTTACTTTTGCTTGGGCATATTCCTTCATCTCCTGAAGTAATTTATTTACAAGCTCGTTCACCGGAATCTCCTGATAAGTTAATGTTTGGTCTCCACTGTCAATATTGGCAATAGAAATCATGTCGCTGATGATTTTCAGCAGATTATCGCTATTCTTTTTTATGGTGGCACTGATTTCTTTGGTTTCTGCCTTGCTCAGAGGTATTTCTGCCAGACATTCGGAGAAGCCTACAATGGCATTCAGCGGTGTCCGTACTTCATGGTTCATATTCTGGATGAAGGCTGTCTTCATGATTTGTGCCTGTTGTGCCTTTTCATTGGCCTGCTGCAGTTCTTGGGCTTGTTTTCTCAGTAAGCGGTTGTTTTTCAATTTATGGCGATAGAACTGGATGCCGATGATTAAAGTGGTTATCAATACAACAATCAAGGCACAAGCATAAAGGAACTGTATATTACGGGCTTTCAAACTTATGTTTTTGGCTTCAAGTTCCAGCTTATTCATATTATAGCGGGTGGATAACTCATTAAGCTGTTTCTGGGTATCATTCTTATACAATGAGTCACTTAGAGATACGTATTTGCGTAGCATAAGATAAGCTTCGTCATATCTGTGAGCCCGGTGCAAAGCAGAGGCTTTATTATTATACATCCTTTTAAGGTTTATCACATTGCGGGATTTCCGGTAATGTTCTGCAGAGGAATCCTGATAGGCAAGTAGTGTGTCAATATCACCTTTTAATTTGGCATATTTCTCTTTTGTATTATATAAGTAAATGCGGTTCTCGTGTGGTGATTTTCGGTATAAATCCTCTATGTCGGCCAGATACTTTCGCAAGATAACGGTATCCTGTGGCTCGGTGAATACCACTGAGGCCATGTCTTTTATCATTAAGATGCGGGCTATGCTCATATTGACACTGGGACTGGTAAGTGACAAGTTAGCTAATGAGTCTAAATGATAAAATGCATTTTGAGCTTCCTGATATTTATTTGTGCTCGTTAAAATTACAATGTAATTGGAGCATAATGGAGTATATTCATCCCAGAATTTCAATTTCTCAAACAATTGCATGGCTTGTGTAATATATGGTAAGGCTTTGGCATAATTTTTATTTGCTCCATAAAAGTTGGCTATTTCATTCAGGCTAAATGCTAGTCCTATTTCACTTTTCCTTTTTAATGCATCATTGTACATCTTATCCATTTCTTCCATATCCTCTTTGGAGGCATTGGAGTATATGATTTGTTCACATAAGAAGCTCCAATTCTTATAGTATTCTGCTTTGTTATGGAGACGGAGAGATAAATCTTTTATAATAGGAGTGTATTTCTTTAAGCTGTCTAGGTCACCATGGTTATAGTGAAAATAATTTCTGTCCTTATATAGATAGAATAGATCGGTTGTCTTATCTCCTTTTTTATTGTCGATATCTTTCTTTATCTTTTCCCAGTGAGAAAGATATACTTCCGGCTGGTTATAATAGGTTTTTAATTTAGAGAAAGCAGGAGGGATGGAATCCTTATTGAATTTCACTTCTTTCTGTGCTTTTGTTTGTGTTGAAAGCAAAAAAGTACAGAGTATCATTATCAGATACAGACCGTTTCTCATTGCAAAGTATTGTCCTGCTATTTTGGAAATCTTTTTTGAGATACAAATATAGAGAAATTTGCCAGTATTTGTGTATGTACGTATATAAAAAAGGGAGACTTTTTTCAAAATCTCCCTTTTTTTGCTTTCATGAAGCAGAATTATTTCTTTTTACGGTCACCGTAGCGGCTCATGAACTTATCAACGCGACCAGCTGTATCCACCAATGTAGATTTACCAGTATAGAACGGGTGAGAAGTGTTAGAGATTTCCATCTTTACTAACGGATAAGTTTCACCTTCAAACTCGATGGTTTCTTTCGTATTTACGGTTGAACGAGACAAGAACATGTCACCATTAGACATATCTTTGAATACTACCGGACGGTAATTTTCAGGATGAATACCTTTTTTCATTTCAATATTTGTTTTTTTAATTATTATATTCGGTTACTATTTTGGTAATAAATAGTGTAATGGTCTTATTTTTCAGAGCGCAAAGATAGTGCAAGTCGCAGATAATACAAAATAAATTCAGATTTATTTTTGCTTAAGGTGCAGTCTACCTTTGTTTAAAGGCAGTGCATTTCTCTGAATTAGAAAAAAGTTCCCTCAAAAAATAGGTTTATCGCTTTTTATTTCAGATTTTTGCATGGTATTTTAATTTATATTCAGCATGAAGAAGCTACTTTTCTTAATTTCCCTATGGCTCTGCGTCACTACAGCAGATGCCCAGCAGAACGAGCGGGATCTGTATAGTGTTGCGTTTTATAATCTTGAGAACCTGTTTGATACGATTCATGATGCAGGTAAGAACGACCTTGAATTTTTGCCTTCCGGCAGTTATGTATGGACGGCTGAGAAGTATGAGGCCAAGTTGAAGAACCTTGCCAAAGTCCTGAGTGAAGTGTCGCGCGATCGCGTACCGGGAGGACCCGCCGTTATCGGTGTAGCCGAAGCTGAAAACAACCGGGTACTGACAGATTTGGTAAGCCAGCCGGCTATATCCAACTATAAATTCGTGCATTACGAAGGTCCGGATAAACGGGGCATTGATTGCGCTTTGCTTTATGATCCGGAACAATTCACTGTTACCAATTCCAAACTGGTGCTTTCCACTCCTTTTGAGGGAGACACTGTGCACCTGACGCGTGGCTTCCTTATTGTAGACGGACAGATGGCAGGCGAACGCGTTTGTTTCATCGTCAATCACTGGCCTTCCCGTGGAGCTAAGTCTCCGGTGCGTGTACATGCAGCCAAGCAGGTACGGGCATTGGCAGATTCCCTGATGCGTACGGACAAGAAACTGAAGCTGATAGTCATGGGGGATATGAATGACGATCCCATGGACGAAAGCATGGTGACACTGGGTGCACGCAAGTATGCGAAGCAGGTAAAAAAAGGCGAATTCTATAATCCTTGGTGGGAAACCCTTGAAGATAAAGGTGTGGGAACATTGCTCTATCGTGGCAAGTGGAACTTGTTCGACCAGATTGTGGTCTCTCGTCCTTTGCTGAAAGCCAAGAAAGGTTTGAAGTACGATCATAATGAAGTCTTTATCCGTGAATACCTTTTTCAGCAGGATGGCAAGTACAAAGGCTCTCCCTTGCGCACGCACGGCGGACGTGTTTGGTTGAATGGCTACAGCGACCATTTACCCACTATCATTTATTTGAAAAAGTAATATATAATAATGTGTAAACGAAGACCAGGAAGCTAAACTTGCTTTCCGGTTTTTTTGTTATCTATATAAAGGTATGCAGAAGAGGCTGATGAAGGCTACAGATGAAAAGAGTTTGTAACATAGAGATTACAATATTCTGTTAAAATCATCCAATAGCTTTAAAATAGAATTGTTTCAATGGGGATAATACGATAATTTATTCCCAACCTGTTCTTCCATTTAAAGGATAATGCTTACTTTTGCGTAGAATTTTTATTCACTAACAATAAACTTTAAACAAAATGATTAATTACAAAGATTTAGGGCTCGTAAACACAAGAGAAATGTTTGCGAAAGCTATTAAAGGTGGATATGCTATCCCGGCTTTCAACTTTAATAATATGGAACAGTTGCAGGCTATTGTAAAGGCTGCTGTTGAAACCAAATCTCCGGTAATCCTCCAAGTATCTAAAGGTGCCCGTCAATATGCTAACCAGACATTGTTGCGTTACATGGCAGAAGGTGCTGTAGAATATGCAAAGGAACTGGGTTGCAAACACCCTGAAATCGTTCTTCACCTCGACCACGGAGATACATTCGAAACTTGCAAGTCTTGTATCGATATGGGTTTCTCTTCAGTTATGATCGACGGTTCTCACCTGCCTTACGAAGAAAACGTTGCTTTGACGAAGAAGGTAGTTGACTACGCTCATCAATTTGATGTAACTGTAGAAGGCGAACTTGGTGTATTGGCTGGTGTAGAAGACGAAGTTTCTGCTGAACATCATACTTATACTGACCCTGAAGAAGTAATCGACTTTGCTACTCGCACAGGTTGTGACTCTTTGGCTATTTCTATCGGTACTTCTCACGGTGCATACAAGTTCAAACCCGAACAATGCCACGTAGATCCGAAGACTGGTCGTTTGGTACCTCCTCCTTTGGCATTCGAAGTATTGGACGCTGTAATGGAGAAACTTCCGGGATTCCCCATCGTATTGCACGGATCTTCTTCAGTTCCTCAGGAAGAAGTTGAAACTATCAACAAGTTTGGTGGCAAGCTGGAAGCTGCTATCGGTATTCCTGAAGAAGAACTGCGTAAGGCTGCTAAGTCTGCAGTTTGCAAGATCAACATCGACTCAGACTCTCGTCTGGCTATGACTGCTGCTATCCGTAAGGTATTCGCAGAAAAACCGGCTGAGTTTGACCCGCGTAAGTATCTTGGCCCGGCTCGTGACAACATGGAAAAGATGTACATGCATAAGATCATCAACGTGCTTGGTTCAGACGGTAAATTGGCTGAATAATCCACGGAATTTTAGACTGAATAGAAGGCTGCTCTTGAAAAAGGGCAGCCTTTTCTATGTCAGAAAGGTGAAGTCAAGTGTTTCGGCCCTCATTTTAAATCGTTTTTCTATTTATGATGCTAATCTTTTGATTAATAGTATTTTTCAATTCCGCCAAATCCTATAATCGTTTTGTTTTCTTTTGTTTTGCTAATGAAGTTATTTAACCGCTTCTCAAATTCTTCAGGACGTTTTCTTGCGGCTTCGATGTACGCTATTCGGATTCGTTTATATGCTTCGGAAAATGGCTGATAGTTTTTCCATACCGTTTCATCTTCTTTCAATTTATCAATTATATCATTGGGAAAAATGAAAGGCTCAGATAAAATGCTTCGCGTTTTATCTTCAAATTTTGGGTGTATCATTTTATTTTCCAATAGTCATTTAAGTCTTTCTTTGTTGGCTTGTGAGTAAGTACTTTTAGGATTTCTGGGTGTGAAACGCTGAATTTTATGATCTTTGTCAAGTGGTTTTGTTGTGCTGTCAATCCAATCGAAGCAAAGGGCTTCTTCAACAGCATCATTGTATAAAATACCTTTTTTACCTGATGACTTATAGGGAAATACAAACCATATTTCACAGGAGGTTTCAAAGTTGTCCATTAACCACTTTCTCCAATCTTCTCGATTTTCAAAATACTTTATTTAATTTTCTGTAGTCATAACAGGTATTCAAATTGATTATTTTATAGCTTTACTTTCGTGATAATGAAGCATTTTGTTAATTTACTTTTTGCCTCAGCAATTTCTGTATGTAGCGCAATTACTATTCTCCACGATAGTAATATGCAGGCTTCGATAGTTTAACGGTTTATTACAGCTGCCAAAAATACTAAATCTTTGAGAAAGGTCTCGAATTATCTCTTAAAACCTTTACCCTGATTCGATTGAACTTAGCCAAAGGCTTGATATAAATCTTAATTTATGCTTATGAGGCCACTATAATCTTTATACCATATCGTCTCCCGTCTTCACCACAGCCACTTTCAGAGTCTTATGGAAAGGGATGAAAGCGGAAACCACTGCGATAACCAATGCGGCAATCAGTAGATAGCCGATTACAGTCTTGATGCCCAGTAGCAGGCTCTGTTGCTGAAGCGTGGAATAAAAGTTATTGGCAGCTAACTGGCTGGCTTCATCGTATCCATGTCCCTGCGCCAAGGCACTGTTCATGGCTTGCGCATAGCGGGAGGAAGCCAGTGGATTAGTGAGCGTCATGTGTTCGGAAAGGGTATTCATCCCCTTAATTTGTAAGTAATAGAGCAGGTTACTGAAAAACGAAGCGGATATTGCCGGAGCCAGTACAGAGCGAAGGGATATCAGAAAGAAAGCGTTAGACAGCATGAGCTTAGGGTCCAAATCTTCTACTACATATACACCGAAGGCTATGAAAAGAGTCATCATCCCCAGTCCGCGGAGGAAAACAGGAAAGTAAAGCATTTCGTAAGTGGAGTAGGGCGTGATGCCGAAGTAGAGGATGACCAGATAGATGACGTAGCAGAACATTCCTCCGGAAATGAGATAGCGGAACCGCCATCGCTGCCATCTGAACCACCAGAAACATATAATGGCTCCCACAATGAATCCCGGTATAAGCACCAGGCTGAGCGAATTGGCATGCACGCTGTCTACGCGGATAATGCTGTTCAGGTAATTGGTAATCAGGGAACTGCTGGCACTGAAAAACATGACCAGTACCATGAAAGTGTATCCGATGATGGATTTATGGTGATGGAGTGGTTTCAGACTGACGTATGGCTTCTCCTGTGTCCGTTGCCGGTGGATAAAAAGGTAAATCAGTATGGGGATGGCAATCGTATAAATCCGTATTTTGGGAGAGGAGAACCAATCTAATGTCTTTCCGTAGGTAAATATGTAAATGCTGAAAAGCAATGTAGCGGCTATGATAAACATGCTTCTTCCGTCGATTTCTTTGTAAGGGATGCGCATGGGGCGCTTGGCATACCGGAAAAACAACAGGATAAAGATAATGGCAATCAGCATCAGGAGGATTGTAAAGTAATACATGTATTGCCACTGATAGTAATAGGCCAATTGTGATGTCAGCGCCATGGATATTTGTCCGCCGGAGAATACGATGGGGTAGAAGTAGGCGTAGAACTCGCTACGCACATTCTTCGGACTAAAGAACGGGCGTACCTGAATAATAAACTCTAACATGATGAAGGCTTTCAGGAAGCCGATGAAGAAGCTGCATATAATGGTGATGTCCATATTGCCAACCTGGGCGCAGACGTAGCTGAGAAAGATTTGCAGGATCAGATCGGTAAGCAGCATCGTCTTAGGAGTGGCAATCGCACGAATCTTAGGAATGATGGGATAAGCTACCGCCATACCTGCTGCTGCCGCATAATACCCCATTGTGATGTCTTCGCTGAGTATTCCGAGGGTACTGCTGACTTCCAGCATGCTTCCCGTATAGGTTCCGTTGAGCATAATGATAGGGAACATCAGCACGAACATAGTGACAATACCCATCCATTGCGGTACCTAGGGACGGAGTGGAAGGTTCAGTTTTACCATCAGCGGACTTCCTTATTTTCTCAGTGCTTCGGTTTCTACCATCATGCCTGCGCGGAGGCTTTTCATCTCTTCGGGGCTGGCGTCGTCCAGCTCGATGCGAACGGGAATGCGTTGCTGTACTTTGACGAAGTTGCCGGCGGAGTTATCAGTCGGAACCAGGGCGTACTTGGAACCGGTTGCTTCGGAGATGGCGGTAACTGTGCCGTGAAAGATATGCCCGCGGAAAGCATCGACCTTGATGCGTACTTTCTGCCCGATGTAGATGTGGGAAATCTGCGTTTCTTTGTAGTTGGCGGTGATCCATTTGTCGTTGCCCCGTATAAGATAGGAGATGGTTTGCCCAGCTTGTACGAATTGTCCCGGTTCGAGGGTACGGCGCCCCATATATCCGTTGTAAGGAGCGGTGACTATCGTATAAGAGAGATTCAATTTTGCCATATCCAGATCTGCTTCTTTGCGGAGGATATTCGCCTTGATGCCAGTGGATTTCTTGCTTGTTTCGGAGTATTGGGATTTTGCCGCTTCCTTTTGTTGCAGCAGGGCCTGATAGCGTGCTTTCGTTGCTTCGTAGGCGGTTTTTACCTGTTCATACTGTTGCTGGCTGACGGATTCTTCGGCAAGCAGGTTGGCATAGCGGCGATAATCCTGTTCCTGCTGCCAGAGCTTGGCCTTGGTTTCTGTAATGTTGGCTTCCTGAATGGCTACATTTACTTGCGAGGTCTGAATGCCGGAGCTTAATACGTCTTTTGCACCTTTCGCATCCATCAGGGCAGCTTCCGCATCCTTTACTTTGATGAGATATTCCCGGTTGTCAAGAATGAGAAGGGTGTCTCCGGCATGTACAGGTTGGTGCTCCGTGAAGCGGACTTCCTTGATATAACCCGAAGCGCGGATATTGAGCGGAGCTATATACTGGTCTACTACGGCATCATTGGTGATTTCGTAATGAACGTATTTCCAGAAGTAATTGATCGTCCATGAAATTCCCGCTAGTGCAAGGAGGATACATACCGTATTGAGGGTGATATTCCTTATTCTTAATCTCTTCAGTTGCTTATGTTTCTTTTGTAATTCGGACATAGACTACAATTGTAAATTAATAATTAAAAAATGAAGCATTAAAGCATGCCACAGGTTCGCTGTAATTCATAGTAAGTGTAAATGGCCTGCGTACGGGCAACGGTCAGTTGCAGTTCACTGCGGATTTCATCATTGCGGGTGACTATGCCTTCTTTTTTCATCCGGCGGATATCTTTCAGTCGGTGTTCGGACTCTTCGATGTTGCGTGCCAGCACTTCCCGCTGCTTGTAGTAACTGAAAAGCGTCATGTACTGTTGCAGCAGTATCAGCTTGATTTCGGCTTCGTTGTCGGCACTGTTCAGGGCGGCTATTTGCTTTTTAAGTTCGGCCTGATGTATTTTGGCTTGTATTTTTCCTCCCTGGTAGAGGGGTTGCGTCAGGTTGATGTTATAGTTTTGTGACCAGTCCGGCGTTTCGGGGCGCACGGGATGTGAAAGTCCCCGCTGAAAGATGACGGGCTGGCCTATGATTCCGGCGCTGGCACCTACTTGGATATCTGGCAATCGGTCTGTGTATGCAGACTTCTTTTGGTCGTTATAAATAACCTCTTGTAGTTTGCTCTTTTTAAGTTGAAGACTGTTTTCTGTGCCCAGACGGAAAAGTTCGTCTACGGATAATAGATGCGCATTCTCCTGAGCGGTTAGCCACAGCGGAGCTACAGCAAGTATGTGAATGAGCAAGAGGCGAAGAAAATTAGAACTGGTTGAATATCTCATAGAGTGTCTCTAGTTGATTGGAACATGCGTTTAGGTTCTCTATTCCCATCAGTTGGCCCGTCTGGGTATAAAAATCCTTGATGAGAGGGCGTACACGGTCGGATATCTCTTCTCCTGCGGGAGTGAGGTACACAAGTCGGTTACGGCGATCGTTGGGGTCTTCCTGGCGCATGATCCAGCCTTTCTTTTCGAGGTTTGCCATCAGATTAGTCATGCAGGCTTTGTCTTTGGCTGTCTTTTCGGCTAATGCCTGCTGGCTGATTCCTTGCTCCTGCCACAGGGAACTCAGTACTTGTAACATTTCAAAGGTGATATCTATGTTATTGCGTTTCAATACGCGTTGCAGAGCTTGGCGGAATGCCATGCGGGTCTTCAGTATTTGTAAGATTAGCCCTCGGGATGAATTGTAATTCTCCATTGCTACGTTGCTTTTTATTTTTCGGGTGCAAAGGTAGAGCTTTTTATCGAAATTAGTCAAATGTTTGACTAATATTTGTGAGGGGAGATTTGGAAGAAAGATTAGAGAATATACTTTTATGAATAAAGAAAGGGCATAGAAAGCTAATTTCTATACCCTTCTGTTATAATTGAAATACGATTTATAATTCGATAACCAATGATTCTCTTGGTCCCATTGTCAGTGATTCACCGAATGTAACTGTCTTTCCGCTGAGAATATCTTTTCCTTGTTTGGAATCTTTCAATATTTCTTTGTAGAATTTCAAAGGAACAGTAGTTTCGGCATCTGTACCATTCAACATTACGAATACGGTTTTACCTTCGTGCTGGCGGGCATAGGCATAAACACCATTCTGTACCATGAATTGCACCATGTTACCTTTGGCAATAACATCGTTTCCTTTACGCCAGTTCAATAAGGTCTTGTAGAAGTTATAACACTCGTTCTGTATCTTGCTGCGTCCTGCGGCTGTCAGTGCAGTTTCTGTATCGCCAGTCCATCCACCGGGGAAGTCCTTACGAACGTATCCGTCACTCTTGCTCTTCACACCGTTCATCATGATTTCCGTACCATAGTAGAGTTGCGGAATACGGCGGGTGGTAAGTAGCAGGGTAGAAGCTTGTTTCAGCATTGGCAGATTGTCGCCTTCACCCAGGAAGCGGTCGGTATCATGGTTTTCGATAAATGCCAGTACGGAAGCCGGGTTGGGGTAGAGGAAGTCGTATACGAAGTTATTGTATACGCGATCCAGACCTTTGAACCATGTTTCGGTCTGCTCGTTCTTGGCAGTGTTGATTTTATCGAAGAAGCTAAAGTCCATAACGGTTTTCAGGTTACTGTTCTTCGGGGCAGAGAGTTTGGAATCCATTTGCCACCAGGCTGTATAAGCCGGTTCGGTAACCCAGGTTTCGCCTACGGTGTTGTAGTTGGGGTATTCTTCGTTCAGCTCTTTCATCCAGTTGCTCATGGCGTCATAGTCGGCATACGGATAAGTGTCCATGCGGATACCGTCGATATTGGCGTACTCAATCCACCAGAAGCTGTTCTGTACAAGGTAGCGATATACGTGCGGATTCTTTTGGTTAAGGTCCGGCATAGCGGTAACAAACCAACCGTCGTTCATCTGATCGAAATCGTATTGTGAAGTATAAGGATCAACGTGCGGAGTCAGTTTGAAAGAAGTCTGCACGAAGTTCTTTTCATGATCGGGATTGTTGAACCAGTCTTTAGATGGCATATCTTTAATCCATGGATGCTCTACACCGCAGTGGTTGAAGATCATATCCATTACAATCTTGATACCGCGGTCGTGGCATTTGGATATCAGTTGCTGATACTCTTCATTGGTACCGAAACGTGGATCAACTTTATAGTAATCGGTAGTAGCATAGCCGTGGTACGAACCACCAGTCATATTGTTTTCCAGTACCGGAGTGAACCAAAGGGCAGTTACACCCAGGTCGGAGAAGTAATCCAGATTTTGCTCGATACCTGCAAGGTCACCACCATGGCGGGCGTTTGGATCATTGCGGTCTACTTTGTATTCGGCCATGCCGGGGATTTGGTCATTGTCCGGGTTGCCGTTTGCGAAACGGTCGGGCATCAACAGGTAGAGGGCGTCGGAAGCATCAAAACCTGTATGTTCACAGCTTTTCTTGCCGCGTGCTTTCAGTTCATACTCTTTGACGATTTTCTTTTTGCCTTGTGCAAAAGTGAGAGCTACTTTACCGGGTTTCACATCTTTCTCCAGTCTCAGGTAGACAATCAGGTAGTTCGGGCTTTCCAGCTTGACAGTGCTGCTCAAAGAAACGCCGGGATAGTTGACAGTAACGGAAGAGTTACCGATGTCTTCACCGTAGACCATAAGTTGGAGTTCGGGATTTTGCATTCCGGTGTACCAAAACGGAGGGTCGATTTTGTTTACGTTCATAGCTGCATAAGTACTAAGGGAAAGTAAAAACGTTCCCAGGATAAGGAATAATTTTTTCATGATATTAGCTTTTCGTTATTATATCCGTATTTTGGTGCTAATATAAGCAAATAGCGGAGAAAGCTGCCGCTACTCCGCTATTATATACTTTATAATGTTATGCAAACGTTTTCACTTCTTTACTGTGTCTCTGGAAGTTTCTGTCTTTTTCGTATTTGTTGGTACTGCCATCACTTTCCCCTGAAAGAAGTCATCCACTTTCTTTTTCTCGCGAAGATCTTTCAGCCAAGTTTCGGCCGCACCATAATAAGTACTTAATCCTAATATTACATTTCCTTTATCATCTGTTTCGGGTTGCTCACTGCTGTTTTTGGGACGCGTTTTAAGGAAAGCCTCCAGACAACGTTCTGTATTCTTTTTATCTTTCAACTGATATTGGTAAACATATGCCATGTCATACAAGAGCTTATGATTTTCTATATCATATTTATCATATCTGTCTTGCATCGTTTTGATTTGCTCTTTAGGCATTAGTGCCATTTTATAGCAGTCTGTGAGGCCGACATAGAGGCGTACCATAGCGCTATCGGGTGGGGTAGCATATGCCACAGCTTCTTCCAGATATGCAACTCCTTGATCCTTCCATGACGTTTTGGAACAGGAGCGTCCTAAATAATATAGCAGATTCACATTACGCTTATCATATTGGCGAGCTACTTCCAGTATATCATGTGCTTCATAAAACTTTTCTACTGCATAATAACTGACTCCTAAATAATAACAGGTGGTAAATGTACTGTCCCCTAGGCTTAGTAACTGTTCGTATCTCTGTATTGCGGTCTGATAATCTTTCATCAGGCAGTATGCCAATGCATTTTGTTGGTTTACAACAACGTTTGTACTGTCTATTTGGCGGTATTTTTCGGTAGCTTCGATAGCATAATTATAAAATGCTCCTTCGATGTGTAGTCTTGCTGCTTTGGCAGCAGCCAGAAAATCGTTGGGATATTTCTCCTGTATGTTTTCATAGCATCCTAATGCTGCTAAAATGTCATCTACCCCTTCAAAACTTTGAGCTTGTAGGTGTAACGCAACAGCCGAGCTATCTGTTTCTGTAAGTAGACTGCTCTCTCCCAATGCTTCATCGAATTTCCGCTGATTCAGTAATAGAGTAATGTATTGAATACGGGCATATTTATTATCCGGATTCAGGTCCACTGCCTTTTGGTAATATTTCAATGCTTGTTTGTTTTTTAATAATGACTTGCAGCACTCTGCTGCTTCAATATAAGCTCGTGGATTCAGAGAATCTTGCAATATGACTTCCTCGTATACTTGAAGTGCTTCCCTGTTATTACCAAGACTTTTTAGAGCCTTCCCTTTTTGATAGAGTAAGGGAATAGTCGGCGTTTCCTTATCTATAAGCGTCAATGCCGTCTCATAATCATAGTTTGCCATTGCTTCCTGAATAGGGTTGGTATTTTGTGCCATCAGCAATGAGGAGGCACTGAAAAAGAGTAGAATAAAGAGTTTCCGCATAGTCTTTTTATCTTTAAAGTATTGCTTAATTGGCTGCAAGTTACTAAAAAGATTTACTTTACGAAATATTCGTAGTTTCTTTTAGATAGATTAACGAATAAAAATAGCGCCCCTTCAGACGAAGGAGCGCTAAAATATAGCGGATGTTTTGAATGGTAAAGATACCATTCAACGCACTTGTCTTTTACATCAAGAATCCCAGCAAGATACCGGCAGCCACTGCTGAACCGATTACACCTGCAACGTTCGGACCCATGGCGTGCATCAGCAGGTAGTTTGTAGGATCATATTCCAGACCTACTACCTGAGAGATACGTGCCGAATCAGGTACGGCAGATACACCTGCATTACCGATCAACGGATTAATCTTATTATCCTTCTTCAGGAAGAGGTTGAATATCTTCACGAAGATGACACCTGAAGCGGTAGCAATCACGAATGATAATGCACCCAGACCGAAGATCTTGATAGAGTCAAGCGTCAGGAATTCAGAAGCCTGAGTAGAAGCACCTACTGTTAAACCTAATAAGATAGTAATTGTATCAATCAGCGGACCGCGTGCCGTTTCAGCCAAACGACGGGTTACACCACTTTCTTTCAACAGGTTACCGAAGAACAGCATACCCAACAAAGGCAGACCGGACGGAACGAGGAAACAAGTCAGCAACAAACCGATAATCGGGAAGATTACTTTCTCCGTGTGAGAAACTACGCGCGGTGGTTTCATACGGATCAGACGTTCGTGCTTGTTAGTCAACAGGCGCATGATAGGCGGCTGGATTACCGGTACCAACGCCATGTACGAATAGGCTGATACCGCAATCGCACCCATCAGGTTAGGAGCCAGCTTGGATGAAAGGAAGATAGCCGTCGGACCGTCAGCACCACCGATGATACCGATTGCACCGGCTTGCATAGGATCGAAACCTATTTCCAAAGCAATCATGTAAGCACCGAAGATACCAAACTGAGCAGCAGCACCAATCAGTAACAATTTAGGATTGGATATCAGAGACGAGAAGTCCGTCATAGCACCGATGCCCAAGAAGATGAGTGGCGGATACCAACCGGAGGTTACTCCTTGGTACAGGATGTTGAGCACAGAACCTTCCTCATAGATGCCGACTTTCAATCCGGCTTCCATGTTAAAGGGGATATTACCGATCAGCATACCGAATCCGATGGGAATCAGCAGCATCGGCTCAAATTCCTTGGCTACTGCCAAGTATATGAAGAACAAACCTATCAGGATCATAGTGACATGACCTGCCGTTGCATTGGCAAAGCCCGTGTACGTCCAGAAGTCGGCAAGGTTGTTTCCTAAAAATGTGATAAATTCTCCCATATTATTCAATAATTACAAGGTCATTACCTTCGAGAACGGAATCTCCTTTACTTACGTTGATTGCAGTGATTTTACCGTCTTTGTCGGCATTGATATTGTTCTCCATCTTCATAGCCTCAAGGATAATAATCGTTTGTCCTTTCTTCACTGTATCACCTACATTGACTTTGATGTCGAGGATAACACCGGGAAGCGGAGATTTTACACCTGATTTGCCTGTAGAAGGAGCAGCCGGTTTCACTACCGGGGTCGGAGCAGGAGCCGGAGTGGTAGGACGGGTTACCGGTTTAACAACCACTTTAGGTGCCTTTTCCATTTCTACCTTGTAGGGGGTACCGTTCACTTCTACATGAGCGATATTTTCATCGATATCTCCAATGGTAACTTTATATGTATTACCGTTGATTTTATATTTATATTCTTTCATCGTTTTATCAATTTATAGGTGGTTACTTTTTCAGAGGAGTTTCACGTAATGTGTAAATCTTCGAACTCCATGGTGAATAGCTGCGTTTTACACGGGTGATAGTAAGAACGGTGTCTTCCACATCGTGTACATCGCTTTGCATCTCGTGCATGGCCATGGCAATGGCAGCAAATATCTCTCCCGGAGCTTCGCCCAGTTTCTTTTCTTTGGCTTCCTGCTTGTCAGTAATACCTTTAGCCTTCATTGCATTACGCTTGCTGAGGCTTACAGATGCTTTGCCAACAATCTTGAAAGCAATGAAAAGCAGAATCAAACCGCAAAATACTACACTCATGGCAGAAATAGACATACCGATACCATTGCTGTCATGCTCTTCGAATTTCTCCATCTTGGCATTGCTGTCGATGGTTTTGTTGTTAGTACTCGGAGTTACGTATTTCTCTGCACTACCGTCTTTAACTTCCCATTGAGAAGCAGCATCGCTTACACGTCCGTAAGATTGATTGGTCTTCAATACTCCGGCAGGGATAGTAACTTGATCAATCAAATTACGGCCAGAATCAAATAAGCCGATCCAGTTCTCTTTTTCTGGGTCCAATGTGAAGTTTGTATGGAATGTACCACGTCTTGGTTCTCCATCTGCCCAGAATAATGAGTGCTGACGTGGTTTTACCAATGTCAATACATCACCTTTGGGGATGAAGTAAGTAGTAGTGTCACCGGGTTGGCTGCTTGCCCTTAATAAGCATGCTGCGAGGTCGGCACTACCATACGATCTATTGAATATTTCAATCCATGCGCTGTGCAAACCGTAGTCGTCCTGATAATTACCTTCGTTGGTAATCAGTACTTCATTCAGCAGCAGCTTATTGTTCGATCTTTTCTCTCCGCAGGAAGAGCATACACCTAACACCAGCAGCAAGGTAAAGAATATTCCGATTTTTGTTTTGTTCATAATCGTTCTTGTTTTTAGTGTTAAAAGCCTGATTACAAAGGAATATTACCATGCTTCTTAGCCGGATTAGTCAATTTCTTAGTCTGCAACTGTTGCAAGGCGCGGATAATGCGGAAACGTGTGTTACGCGGTTCAATCACATCATCGATGTAACCATACTTAGCTGCATTGTAAGGATTAGCAAACAACTTGGTGTATTCAGCTTCTTTTTCTGCCAGGAATTGAGCAGGATTTTCCTGTTCCTTAGCTTCGCGGGCATACAATACCTCAACGGCACCGGCACCACCCATTACAGCGATTTCAGCCGTAGGCCATGCGTAGTTCATGTCACCACGGAGTTGCTTACAGCTCATTACGATGTGTGAACCACCGTAAGACTTACGCAATGTTACTGTTACCTTAGGTACAGTAGCCTCACCGTAAGCATACAGCAATTTAGCACCATGCAGAATTACACCATTGTATTCCTGACCTGTTCCCGGAAGGAATCCCGGAACGTCTACCAATGAAACGATAGGAATATTGAAAGCATCGCAGAAACGAACGAAGCGGCCACCCTTACGGGATGCGTTGCTATCGAGCACACCTGCCAGATACTTCGGCTGGTTGGCAACGATACCTACGGACTGTCCGTTGAAACGCGCGAAACCGATAATGATATTCTTTGAGTAATCTTTCTGAACTTCGAGGAACTCACCGTTGTCAACGATAGCAGCAATTACTTCGTACATGTCGTACGGCTTGTTCGGGCTATCGGGGATGATTTCATTCAGAGAATCTTCCAGACGGTCGATAGGATCGGTGCAATCTACGTAAGGAGCTTCCTCTAGGTTGTTCTGAGGAATGTAGCTCAACAGTTTACGCAACAAAGCCAAACCTTCTTCTTCAGTCTTGGCAGTGAAGTGAGTTACACCTGATTTAGTAGAGTGAACACTTGCGCCACCCAGATTTTCCTGAGTTACGTCTTCACCCGTTACAGTCTTAACTACCTTCGGACCGGTAAGGAACATATAAGAAGTACCTTCCATCATCAACGTGAAGTCTGTCAGTGCAGGAGAGTAAACAGCACCACCGGCACAAGGACCGAAGATACCTGAAATCTGCGGGATAACACCTGATGCCAGGATATTGCGCTGGAAGATTTCAGCATAACCAGCCAAAGCGTTGATACCTTCCTGGATACGTGCACCACCCGAGTCGTTGATACCGATACAAGGAGCACCCATTTTCATAGCCTGATCCATAATTTTACAGATCTTCAGAGACATCGTTTCAGACAAAGAACCGGCAGAAACTGTAAAGTCCTGTGCGAACAGATAAACCAAACGACCATCGATAGTACCACAACCGGTCACAACACCATCACCGGGATAGTGTTTCTTTTCCATACCGAAGTTGGTACATCTGTGCTCTACAAACATATCCATTTCTTCGAAACTACCTTCGTCGAGAAGCATGGCTATGCGCTCACGAGCTGTATATTTACCTTTCTCATGCTGTTTGGCAATCGCTTTTTCACCACCACCCAGACGTGCAGCTGCGCGGCGATCTATAAGCTCTTTAATCTTTTCAAGTTGATTACTCATTTTATTAAATATAATGGGTTAATACTATTTTTTTATTGTGAATTATGAATTACAAATGACGAACTGCCTGTAAAATAAGTAATTCGTCATTCCTAAATTCGTAATTAATGCATATTATTCCGGCTTTTCGCAAAGTTCTGTCAATACGCCCAGTGTTGATTTCGGGTGTAAGAAAGCAATGTTCAGACCTTCAGCACCTTTGCGCGGAGCCTTGTCGATTAAGCGAACGCCTGCAGCTTCTACTTCAGCTAATGCGTTTGCTACACCGTCTTCAATAGCAAATGCCACGTGATGAACGCCTGCACCTTTGTTTTCGATGAACTTAGCAATAGTACTTTCGGGAGAGGTCGGTTCGAGAAGTTCGATTTTAGTGTCACCAACTTTCAGAAAAGCGGTTTTAACTTTCTGGTCTTCTACAGTTTCGATGTTGTAGCATTTCAGACCCAATACGTTCTCGTAATACGGCAGGGCTTCTTCAATGCTCTTTACGGCAATGCCCAGATGCTCAATGTGTGAAATCTTCATAACTATATTTATTAATGTTGGTATAATGTCTTAATTAAAGGCATAAAACAGCACAAAGAAAGAGATTTCTTGCTTAATAAAGAAATTTTTCGTCAATTAATTATTGGATATTTGAAGTTTAGAAAGTTTTTTTTAGACTTCTGTTCAGAAGTCGAGCAACAGTCGGACATTAATCTGACGGGATGTCAGGTAATTGGGTACTGCAAACTGGTTATTTCGGGTGTCTGTTACCCAATAATATGAGTTGACGTTGCTGATATTTAGCAAATTGAAAATATCAACTCCCAACCAAAGGCTGCGGATGCCGCGCTTATTTTCGCGTTCGCTACGGTCGATGATACAGCGGGACATACCTATATCCACACGTCGGTAAGGGGATGTACGGAATACGGCAGCCTCGCGTCCGCTATGTGGAGGACCGAAGGGAAGACCTCCTGCAAGTGTACCTTTCAGGTTCATTTTCCATTTGCGGCTACCGGGAAAATAGTCTGTAAAATAGAGCGAAAGACGGTAGCGCTGGTCGGTAGGGCGGGGGAGCCATTGTCCGTTTATTTTTTCTTCAGTTTTCATCAAGGAGAAGCTCAGCCAGGAATCTGTTCCGGGAACAAATTCACCGAATAGTTTCATGTCGATACCAGTGGCGTAACCTTTGGAAAGGTTGCGTCCGTAATAACTGATCCGTACATTATCTATATTGTAAGGGATGAGATTGCCCAACGCTTTGTAATACACTTCCATGGAGAAGTGGAACGGGCGCTCCATGGCACGGAAATTATAGTCGCCGCCTGCAACGAAGTGCAGGGAGCGCTGCGAACGGATGTCACGGTTCAGGGATACGGTAGCTATCCCGTCAACTTGGGTAGTATCCCGGAATTCTTTATAAAACGGTGCCTGGTAATAGACTCCGGCGGCTACTCTCAGGGTGAATTTCTCATTGAATGCCGGAATCAGAGCCAGGGACGCACGCGGGCTGAAGATGAATTCTTTGTTCCAGTTCCAGTAACTGCCTCGTATGCCGGCGGTCAGGGTGAATAGTCCGGCGGTGGAGCGGAAGCGGTATGTATCTTGCAGGTAAAATCCGTATCGTTTGCTGTCCGTTTCATTGCGTGAGCGGAGGGTGTAGAATAGTTCCGGTCCTTCGGAAGTTTGCGGCATGGAGTATCCGGCAGAGTCGCGCATTTCCCATTCGCGCATCCGGTCTTTGATGCGTTCCCGTTTGAATTCCGCACCCCATTGCAGGGAGTGGCTTTTCAGTCGGTGGCGGCCTGTGATGGAATAACTTTGCACTTCTGCGGTAAGGTAATTGCGGGCATGTTCCATGTAAGTTCCCACACCGATGGTTTCGGAAGTTTCCTCTTCGTTGGTAGTGCCGTCTACTTGCGTTCCACTGTCCAGGGAGTTCAGCCAGTATTGCCCGGTGATGTCGTACGTTTCCTGTTCTTTCGTGTGGAAGGCGGAGGCTTGCAGGGTCAGGCTGTTTTGTTCGTTCAGCCGGTAGGTGGCGTAGGCGGTTCCGAACAGGGTGCGGAATAAATCTTTCTCCTGTCCTTCAAAATAAACTTTAAACTCACGTACATTGCTGAGAGTACCGAAGCGGGTGTAGCGGTCTTCCGGCTGGAAGTTATAGCGGTTTTCTGAAATATTGCCGATGACGCCTATTTCCCAACGCTTCGAAGGTGTCCAGTCCAGATAAGTTTGATAGTCGATATAACGTGGGTTGTATTCTCCTTTTGTATCCAGCGTGCCGAGCAAATATTGGTTGGTTTTATAACGGACGCCGTTTGTCCAGGTTAGCTTTTTGGTGGCAATTCCTACGTATGCCGAAGCTCCCAACAGGCTGACGGAGGCACTTCCTTCCAATCGTTCGGGTTTCTTGTAAGTGATGTCCAGCACGGATGACATCTTGTCCCCGTACTTGGCCTCATAGCCTCCCGTGGAGAAGCCGACGGATTGCACCATATCGGGATTGATGAAACTCAATCCTTCCTGTTGCCCGGAACGGATCAGCAAGGGGCGGTATATTTCAATGCCATTGACGTACACCATGTTCTCGTCGAAACTACCGCCGCGCACGTTGTATTGCGAACTGAGTTCGTTGTTGCTACTCACTCCGGCCTGTGTGGCTATCACGGCTTCTATGCTTCCGCCCGAAGCGTCGGGGGCGAGACGGTTTTGTTTGGTTTCTATCTGTTGGATGGTTCCGGTTTGCCGACGGCGCTCTGTTACGCTCACTTCGCCCAATTCAAAATTCATCGGGGGCAAGGTTATGTTCAGACTGATATTTCCCTGCGGACGTACTAACTTTCGTTTCCGAGTCTGGTATCCCAGCATGGAGAAGATGACCGTTACACTGTCCCGGCTTTCGAGTTTCAGCGAATATCTCCCTTTCAGGTTGCTGACTGTGCCTATAGCTGTCCCTTCCAATCGTATTGTTGCCAATTCAATCGGATTACCATTTTCATCCGTAACCGTTCCGCCTATCTTGACCGCTTTCTGGGCAAGGGCGGGAGTGGAGAATAGTATTATAAGAGATGTCAGTAACCAAAAATGTCTCATACCTTTTCTATAAACGGAGAAACTTCCCGAAACGTATATCGGGAGGTAAAAAAGAGCTTTTAACTTTGCTTCTTTATTTTTTATAGGTTCGTGTCACATATGTTACAACTTCAATCCGTGCTCTGTGCTATCTTTGCAGAAAAAATAGATTATGGAACAGTTACATGCTCATGAAGTCCTTCACATGATGGAAGGCAACAGTTATTCGGAATCATCATTAAAAGAGGCAATCATCCGGAAATTCGGTGAGCATCAGCATTTCTATACTTGCTCGGCAGAAGATATGGATGCGGATAAATTGATAGAGTTTCTGAAAGCAAAAGGAAAATTCATGCCTGCTGCTGACGGATTTACGGTGGATATAACGAAGGTTTGCAGCCATTGATGCTGATACATTCGTCTTCTCCGTATCAAGTCCGTACCAAGTCCGTGTCAAGCCCAAGTAAAGGTACCTTTATACGGACCAGATACGGACTTGGTACGGACTTGACAGGGTTAAGATAGGGCTTTGGGACTGAAAATGAAGCAGAGGAATCTGCTCTTCAAGATGAATTTCTCTAAATAGATGTGCGGAGCAAAAAAAATCTGAATACATGTTTGCAATAAAACAATTTGTACCTTTGTAGCCGAATACAATATTGAAACTATGGGAATTGTAATAGGAATAGACGTTGGTGGAAGTACTACAAAAATTGTAGGAATCAACGGAGAACAGATACAGTCACCGATGTTTATCACTGCGACTGATCCGGTTACTTCTTTGTTCGGGGCTTTCGGGAAGTATATTTATGATAACGGCATTCAGCTTTCGGATATAGAGCAAGTGATGCTGACAGGTGTGGGCAGTGCATTTGTAGATAGTCCATTGTATGGTTTACCCACGGATAAGGTCGATGAGTTTATAGCCAATGGGTTGGGTGCACGTCATGCCACAGATATTGACCAGTTGATTGTGGTAAGCATGGGAACGGGCACTTCTTTCGTAAGAATCAGCGGGGAGAAGATAGAACATATCGGTGGTATGGCTATTGGCGGAGGCACTTTGCAGGGGCTTTCCCGCTTGTTGCTGAAGACGCATGATTTCAGGCAGATTGCAGCCATTGCCGAGAAAGGCGACGTTACCCGCGTAAACTTACAGATCGGAGATATTTGCAATCGTCCTTTGCCGGATCTTCCGGTGCATGCCACTGCTTCTTTGTTCGGAAAGGCGGATAGCAACGCTTCGCAGGAAGATATTGCAAAAGGGATTATTTATATGGTACTGCAAACGATAGGTGGTGCAGCTGTGTTGTCTGCGCTGAATGGTCCTGTCAAAGATTTCGTCTTGATCGGTAATCTTACTAAATTTCCGCAATGCCATGAGGTTTTTCCAAATATGGAAAAGATATATGGGGTGCGTTTCCATATTCCACAGTATGCGGAATACAGGACGGCGATAGGGGCGGCGCTGGCGTATATCAGGAAGAATGCTTGAAATGTCTTATCTTTTGCAAATGACTCTCATGCTTTCCCTATTGTATCTCTTTCAGCGACTACTTCCCTTTCAAAAAAAACACCTGAATACTTGACTTCGGCTTTTCAATGTCGTATATTTGTATTCGTAATCTTAATTCAGATTCAACTTTAAATTAGCATAAGAGGAGGGACATTGTTTCTCCTCTATTTGTATCCTCCCTTTTCATTTCATTTGAAATGCCACATCTTAGCTTCCCGAATGCCACAACTCAATAAGTGAAATGCCATAGCTCAGCAGGTGAAACATGTGGCATTTGGGGGATTGACGTGTGGCATTTACTTCATTAACGTGTGGCATTTAGACCGTTTGTTTGTGGCAAATGCACCACCTACAGAACGTTTTTGCCTTGTTTCGTTCTCTATACAAAACAACTCGGTCGGAGTTCCCACTATTTTTATACGAGCCGGATGTAAAAATACCGAGAAATAACAGATGGAACTTTTTGCTCTTCAAGAAAATACTACTATCTTTGCGCCCGAATTTATGAGCTAATATAATGTCTCACTCAATTAATTATTAAACAACTTATTTTATTTAATGGAAAACTTAAAAAATGTAGCGCCTGTTGAAGACTTCAACTGGGATGCTTATGAAAATGGCGAAACCTTCGGTGGTGCCAGCCACGAAGAGTTGGAAAAGGCTTACGACAGTACGCTTAACAAAGTTAACGACCGTGAGGTAGTTGACGGAACTGTAATCGCGATGAACAAACGTGAAGTTGTTGTGAACATCGGTTACAAATCAGACGGTATCATTCCTTTGAATGAATTCCGCTACAATCCTGACTTGAAGATCGGCGATACTGTAGAAGTATACATCGAAAACCAGGAAGACAAAAAAGGACAGTTGGTTCTGTCTCACCGTAAAGCTCGCGCTACTCGCTCTTGGGATCGTGTGAACGCTGCTTTGGAAAACGAAGAAATTATCAAGGGTTACATCAAGTGCCGCACAAAGGGTGGTATGATCGTAGACGTATTCGGTATCGAAGCTTTCTTGCCGGGTTCTCAGATCGACGTGAAACCTATCCGCGACTACGATGTATTCGTTGGCAAAACTATGGAATTCAAGGTTGTTAAGATCAACCAGGAATTCAAGAACGTGGTTGTTTCTCACAAGGCTCTTATCGAAGCTGAACTGGAACAACAGAAGAAAGAAATTATCGGTAAACTCGAAAAAGGACAAGTTCTTGAGGGTACCGTTAAGAATATCACATCATACGGCGTATTCATCGACTTGGGTGGCGTAGACGGTTTGATTCACATCACTGACCTGTCTTGGGGCCGCGTAAGCGATCCGAAGGAAGTGGTTGAACTCGATCAGAAGCTCAACGTTGTTATCCTTGATTTCGACGATGAGAAGAAGCGTATCGCTCTCGGTCTGAAGCAACTCACTCCGCATCCTTGGGATGCTCTTAGTGCTGAACTGAAAGTTGGCGACAAGGTGAAGGGTAAAGTAGTGGTTATGGCTGACTACGGTGCATTCATCGAAATCGCTCCGGGCGTAGAAGGTTTGATCCACGTATCTGAAATGTCTTGGTCACAGCACTTGCGTTCTGCACAGGACTTCATGAAGGTAGGTGACGAAGTTGAAGCAGTAGTTCTGACTCTGGACCGTGAAGAACGTAAGATGTCTTTGGGTATCAAACAACTGAAACAAGATCCGTGGGAAACTATCGAAGAGAAGTATCCTGTAGGTTCTAAGCACACTGCTAAGGTTCGTAACTTCACTAACTTCGGTGTATTTGTTGAAATCGAAGAAGGTGTTGACGGTTTGATCCACATCTCTGACCTGTCTTGGACTAAGAAAGTTAAGCATCCTTCTGAATTCACTCAGATCGGTGCAGACATCGAAGTTCAGGTACTGGAAATCGACAAAGAAAACCGTCGCTTGAGCCTTGGCCACAAGCAACTTGAAGAAAACCCCTGGGATGTATTCGAAACAGTATTCACTGTAGGTTCTGTACACGAAGGTACTATCATCGAAATGCTGGATAAGGGTGCTGTTGTTGCTCTGCCATACGGTGTAGAAGGTTTCGCTACTCCGAAACACCTCGTTAAGGAAGATGGTTCTCAGGCTCAGATGGATGAGAAACTGTCATTCAAGGTTATTGAGTTCAACAAAGATGCTAAGCGTATCATCCTTTCTCACAGCCGTATCTTCGAAGATGCTGCAAAGGCAGAAGAAAGAGCTGAAAAGAAGGCTGCTGGTAAGAAGCCGGCTGGCAATAAGAGAGAAGACGCTCCGGCTATTCAAAACCAGGCTGCTTCTACTACTTTGGGCGACATCGACGCTCTGGCTGCTTTGAAAGAGCAAATGGAAGCTGGAAAGAAGTAATCACTTCTATATAATAAATAAGGTAAAGGGTGCTTGTTATTACAGGTACCCTTTTCTTTTTTCATCATAGGGGACACGGAGGCCACGGAGTACTTCTTATCAAGCAGAAAAAACTCTATGTTCTCTGTGCCCTCTGTGGTGAATTTCCGTATCTTTGCAGTGTTATGGAGAAATTTGAATTACATATACTGGGCTGCGGCTCTGCGCTGCCTACTACCCGTCATTTTGCCACTTCGCAAGTGGTGAATGTGCGTGACAAACTTTATATGATAGACTGCGGAGAAGGATCGCAATTACAATTCCGCAAGTCCCGACTGAAGTTTTCCCGCTTGAATCATATTTTTATTTCTCATCTGCATGGAGATCACTGCTTTGGTTTGCTGGGATTGATATCCACGCTTAATCTGCTGGGGCGCACGGCTGAGTTACATATCCATTCACCGAAAGGGTTGGAAGCCCTATTTGTTCCGATGCTAAGTTTCTTTTGCCGGCAAATGACGTATCAGGTTCTTTTCCATGAGTTTGAGACGAAAGAACCTGGAATGATCTATGAAGATCGTTCTCTGACAGTGACTACCATTCCATTGCGTCATCGTATGCCTTGTTGTGGTTTTCTGTTTGCAGAGAAGCAGCGCCCCAATCATATCATTCGGGAGATGGTCGACTTCTATGAAGTGCCGGTATACGAGTTGAATAGGATAAAGAATGGGGAAGATTATGTGACTCCGGAAGGCAAAATCGTTTCCAATTCCTTATTGACGCGTCCGTCTGATCCACCGCGTAGTTATGCCTATTGTTCGGATACCATCTATATGCCTGAGATTGCAGAACAAATAAAAGGAGTAGATTTACTATTCCATGAGGCCACTTTTGCAAATGCGGATTTGCCTCGTGCCAAAGAAACTTTTCATACTACTGCTGCTCAGGCGGGAGAGATAGCCAAGGCAGCAGGAGTGAAAAAAATGGTGATCGGGCATTTCTCTGCCCGTTATGAGGATGAGAATATTTTGCTTAAAGAAGCTTCGGCTGTTTTCCCTGAGACGGTGCTGGCTAAGGAAACGCTGTGCCTAGAGGTATAATTTAGTGCATAGCACTAAATTAGTGACGGGCTACAAGTTACAAGTGCCTTTCGGTATGCTATTTATGGTTAAAACTATTTTAATTTATTCTTCTCTTAGGAGGGAAATAAAGCTACTTTCACGCTGCAAAGTACTTGTATCTTGTATCCCGTAGCTCGTAACTTAAATTAGCGGCATAGCCCCTAATTTATCATTTAACTGTCTGTTTTTTGTTTTATCGAACCGAATGCCGTATATTTGTACGGAATAATCTGAAAACATAGGCTTATAGATGAGAAAGTTACTCTACTGTTTTTTCTTTTTGTTGACTTTTTCGTCGCAGTCCGTGGCATGGGCGCAGGACGGTCGGAAGCAGGAAACGGCTCAGAAAGAGCAGCCGTCTTCTACTATTGTGCTGACTGTTTCGGTGGATAACCGGGTACGTGTGCAGAATGCAGAACCCGGCTCCCAGATGGAAGTCTACAATATTGTAGGCGTGAAACTTACCACGATACGCATTGACTCTACGGATGTCACCGTTCAGGTGAATTTGCCTAAAGGTTATTACATCTTTAAGATTGGGAATGTCGTGCGGAAAGTGGTAATCAAATAAACAAAACGGAATAGATACTTATGAATCCTTCCTATAATGAACGCGAAGTGCTGGAGCTTCTACAAGATGAAAGTACACAAAAGCGAGGGTTTGAGTTGATTGTTGCGCAATATAGCGAACAATTATACTGGCAGATCCGTCGTATGGTGCTTTTGCATGAAGATGCCAATGACTTACTTCAGAACACGTTCATTAAGGCATGGACCAATATCGATTATTTCCGTGGAGATGCGAAGCTTTCTACCTGGCTCTATCGCATCGCTTTGAATGAATGTTTGACTTTCCTAAATAAACAACGCGCTGTAACTACTGTTTCTATCGATGATGAAGATGCTTCTGCACTTCAGAAACTGGAAAGCGATCCCTATTTCTCCGGAGACCGAGCACAGAAGTCTCTACAGAAAGCATTGCTTACACTGCCGGAAAAGCAACGTATGGTATTCAACTTAAAGTATTACCAGGAAATGAAATACGAGGAGATGTCCGACATCTTCGGTACATCTGTCGGCGCTCTGAAAGCCTCTTATCATCATGCCGTGAAAAAAATCGAGAAGTTTTTGGAGGGAGAGCTTTAAACCTTTACCCCAAAACATAGTCTAACCTAACAGAGAGGAAAAAAGCTTATGAAAGAAGAAGATAACATATTGAAGAAGGTAGGGAAGGAAAATGTTTTCCGTGTTCCTGACGGATACTTTGAGAATCTTACTTCAGAGGTGATGAGCCGGCTTCCCGAAAAGGAAACACCTGCAATTATTAAGAGAGAACCTACGAAGTGGGAGAGAATTAAGCCATGGGTATATATGACTGCCATGTTTGCCGGTGCAGCATTGATTATCCGCGTTGCTTCTACTGACCGTACACCTGTTAACAACCGGATAGCGATGGACGAACCTGAAACCGAAGTTGTTTCTGATGAATATATCAGTGCTGTGCTGGATAATTCCATGCTGGATGATTATTCGCTGTATGTCTATCTCACAGACGCCGGTGCAGAGTGATGTGAGTAACAACTTAACTGTATGAGAAGAAAATGAAAAAGCTGATTGTTTTGTTTATTGTGATGTGCAGTTTCATCCCCTTGTCATGGGCTATGGACGGATGTAATCAACATTTGTCTCCTGACGAATTCCGCGCCAAGCAGAAAGCGTATATCACTGAGAAAGCCGGATTGACTAAGGAAGAAGCCGCTAAATTCTTTCCTGTTTATTTTGAATTACAGGATCGCAAAAAGCAACTGAATGATGAGGCATGGAACTTACTTCGAAAAGGAAGGGATGAAAAGACGACCGAAGCGCAATATAATGAGATTTTAGAAGGTGTATACGATGCTCGTATTGCTACCAACCGTCTGGAGAAAACTTACTATGAGAAGTTCAAGAAGATACTTTCGAACAAAAAGATATATTTAGTACAGCGTGCTGAAATGCGTTTTAACCGTGAGTTGCTGAAGGGGATGCATCATAAAGGTGGAGAAACTCAGAAACCGCAAGGAAAGAAAAAATAACAGAATATTAGGAGCTTCGGCTCCTTTTTTCGTCTATAGCCGATACATGCGGCTGCGAAGGCTTACACTTGCGGGAATGTAAGCCTTCACTTGTATAAGTGATGACCTTCGCAGCCGCAAGTGTGAATCTTCGCAGTCCTATGCATTTGAGTTTTTATTTTTCCAGCTTTTTAGCTTCGTTCCAGAGGACGTCCATCTCTTCCAGAGTCATATCATGCAAGTTTTTGCCTTCCTTGATGGTATGTGCTTCCAGATAATTAAAGCGGTTGATAAATTTCTGGTTAGTGTGCTCTAATGCATTATCCGGATTGATCTTGTAGAGGCGTGCGGCATTGATGAGGCTGAATAGTACATCCCCGAATTCGGCTTCTGCTTTGTCCTTATCCATATTGGCCACTTCTGTCTGAAACTCCTGGATTTCTTCTTTTACCTTATCCCATACTTGTTCCCGTTCTTCCCAGTCGAAGCCGACGTTGCGGGCTTTGTCCTGAATACGGTAAGCCTTGATGAGTGAAGGGAGGGCGGCAGGAACACCACTCAACACACTCTTGTTTCCACCTTTCTCTCTTAACTTTAGTTGTTCCCAGTTTTCGGAAACTTGTCCGGCAGTATCTGCTTTTACGTCACCGAACACATGGGGATGGCGGAAGATTAATTTCTCGCAAAGGTGATCGCATACATCTTTCATGTCAAAATCGCCTTTCTCGGAACCGATCTTTGCGTAGAAAGCTACGTGTAGCAAGACGTCTCCCAGCTCTTTGCAGATATCATTTTTATCGTCACGTATCAAGGCGTCACAAAGTTCATAAGTTTCTTCAATGGTGTTGGGACGCAGACTTTCGTTAGTCTGCTTGCGGTCCCAGGGACATTTCTCGCGGAGTTCGTCGAGTATGTCCAGGAAGCGTCCGAAGGCTTCCATCTGTTCTTTTCTTGTATGTAACATATCTTTATAGGGTTATTTATTGCAATGTGTATAATAGGATATAAGCAAACCGACTACTTCGGAGTAGTTCTTGCGGCCACTTTGTATCTTGTTTCCTTTCAGGTACAGGTCGTATATCCAGTCTTGTATATCTCCGATGAGTGGACTGTATTTTTCCGTCCAGTATTCCTGATTACTTTTAGCCAGTTCTATGATTTCGGGACGTATCCGGTTGAAGAGCTCTTTGTATTCTTCTTCATCCATCAGGCGGCGGGCATTGACAAGTACGTGTCCCAGCACTGAAAAGTATCCGCAGAAACGGATACCTCGCGCTTGCGAACGGGTACAGACCTGATAAGCGTAGAAGTTGGCTTCCGCTTCGCTGGAAATGCCCAATAAATGTGCCAGTTCATGCGCATACGTGGCAGGATACTGTGAAGGGAGCAGATCTCCATTCAAAGTAAATTCGCAGAAGAAAGGTCCCATGCTACCGGTGACGCCCACCATGGAAATCAGCGGAGTGAAAAGCATTGTCTTCACTCGTGGTGACTTATGGAAAGGATGATGTACACCCAGCGTATCACTGATCTGATTGTATCCGCGAACTGTTTCCCGGCGGATAAGGTCCTTGTTGATAGTGGTTACATCTACATACGATCCATTCAGTTTGTCAACGTAATCATCAACAAAGTTCCGGAAGTTTTCGGGAGTGTATGCGGTATAAGGAATCTTTGTCCGTTGGTAGAAATTGGGCTGTGAATAATTAAGTCCCCAAGTCAGATAGAACCAGACGTATATCCATAACAGATATTCAATATCATTCAGCAAGATGCGTTTCCATTTTTTCTTCTGAAAGCGGCGGGCATAGGCAGGGTAGAGGAGTACGCCCGCAATGCTGAGGGCTATGAATAAGTCGCCTATGGCAAAGGGAATGAGGCGGGAGAAAGACGAAAGAATATAAGCTATGACAGGATATACGCTGTGTGCATATATTTTTCCCATAGCCGGAATGAGCTGTGTGGTCCAGACTACTAACAAGAGTGTGCATAGCACGATATAACGAATCTTCAGCTTATATTTCATCGCAAATTTATTTGAAAGGCAAAAATATACATTTATTAAATGTCACGTAGGAAATTAGCTTTATATTTGCAAAAAAAACTATTAATAAGCAACTTAAGTAACGACATTAGACACTGTAATTATGACTGATCAAAATGACATTGAACGCTATTGCCGTAATTGCGTTTCACGCGATTTCGTGAATGGCAGAGGACTGGTTTGCAAGCGTACCGGGGCTATTCCTGCATTTGTAGGTGAATGTGAAAGCTATCAGAAAGATGAAGAGCTGGAGAAAATGGCTCCCACTCCTAAGCCTGAAGATTATTCGGGATATGTAGACAGGGAAAAACTGTTGGCTGAGGAGAATTTACCGAAAGCTGTATTGTTCGGAGTGCTGGCATGCATTGCAGGTGCTGTGGCTTGGGCTTTGATTTCTATTTCTACCGGATATCAGATGGGATATATGGCCATTGGTGTCGGTTTCCTGGTAGGATTTGCGATGCGCCAGGGGAAAGGAATACGCCCAATATTCGGCATTATTGGTGCTGCTTTGGCGTTGATAAGCTGTGTGATGGGAGATTTCTTCTCTATCGTAGGTCTGGTGGCCAAAGAATATGAAGTCTCTTTTATGGACGTCCTTTTCGATGCCAGTTATAGTGAAGTGATGTCTGTGGTAATAGAAAATATGGCTTCCATGACAATCGTATTTTATGGAATTGCTCTTTATGAAGGTTATAAATTGTCGTTCTCTGCACAGAAAGCGCCGGAGGGTGGCAAGATTTGAATTTAATTTAGTAATTTTGCGCCCGTTATTCGCGATAAAATAAATTATATACAGATTTAAAAGATATGGAATTAGCAAGTAAGTACAACCCTGCTGACGTAGAGGGAAAGTGGTACCAATATTGGTTGGACCACAAATTATTCAGTTCAAAACCCGATGGTCGTGAGCCTTACACCATCGTCATTCCGCCCCCTAACGTCACCGGCGTGCTCCACATGGGACACATGCTTAATAATACCATTCAAGATATTCTGGTACGCCGTGCCCGTATGGAAGGTAAAAATGCCTGCTGGGTACCGGGTACTGACCACGCTTCTATCGCTACGGAAGCGAAGGTAGTAAATAAGCTGGCTGCACAAGGTATCAAGAAGACGGATCTTACTCGTGATGAATTCCTGAAGCATGCCTGGGAGTGGACAGATGAACATGGTGGCATCATCCTGAAGCAGCTGCGTAAACTCGGTGCTTCCTGTGATTGGGACCGCACCGCTTTCACTATGGACGAAAAGCGTAGCGAAAGTGTATTGAAAGTATTTGTAGACCTTTACAATAAGGGATTGATTTACCGTGGTGTACGTATGGTAAACTGGGATCCGAAGGCTTTGACTGCCCTTTCCGATGAAGAAGTTATCTACAAGGAAGAGCATGGTAAACTGTATTATCTGCGCTATAAAGTAGAAGGTGATGCGGAAGGACGTTATGCCGTGGTAGCTACTACCCGTCCTGAAACGATCATGGGTGATACCGCTATGTGTATCAATCCGAACGACCCGAAGAACGAATGGCTGAAAGGTAAGAAAGTAATCGTTCCTTTGGTAAATCGTGTTATCCCGGTGATTGAAGATGATTATGTGGATATTGAGTTCGGTACAGGTTGTCTGAAAGTAACTCCTGCGCATGATGTGAACGACTATATGCTGGGTGAAAAGTATAACTTGCCAAGCATCGATATCTTCAACGATAATGGTACATTGAGCGAGGCTGCCGGTCTTTATATCGGTATGGATCGCTTTGATGTTCGTAAACAGATTGAGAAAGACTTGGATGCTGCCGGTCTGTTGGATAAGGTGGAAGCCTATACCAATAAGGTAGGTTATTCCGAGCGTACCAACGTAGTTATAGAGCCGAAGCTTTCTATGCAGTGGTTCCTCAAGATGCAGCATTTTGCAGATATGGCATTGCCTCCTGTGATGAATGACGAGCTGAAATTCTATCCTGCCAAGTATAAGAATACCTATCGTTACTGGATGGAGAACATCAAAGACTGGTGTATCAGCCGTCAGTTGTGGTGGGGACATCGCATTCCGGCATACTTCCTTCCGGAAGGTGGATATGTGGTAGCAGCTACTGAAGAAGAAGCTCTGAAACTGGCAAAAGAGAAGACCGGTAATCCGGCCCTGACTATGGAAGACCTTCGTCAGGATGAAGACTGTCTGGATACTTGGTTCTCTTCCTGGTTGTGGCCCATCTCTTTGTTTGACGGTATTAATAATCCGGGTAATGAGGAAATCAGTTACTACTACCCGACAAGTGACCTGGTAACCGGTCCGGATATCATTTTCTTCTGGGTAGCCCGCATGATTATGGCAGGTTATGAATATGAAGGAAAGATGCCGTTCAAGAATGTGTACTTTACGGGTATCGTTCGTGACAAGTTGGGACGTAAGATGTCCAAGTCCCTCGGCAATTCTCCCGACCCGTTGGAACTGATTGAGAAGTTTGGTGCCGATGGTGTGCGTATGGGTATGATGCTGGCTGCTCCTGCCGGGAATGATATCTTGTTCGATGATGCCCTTTGTGAACAGGGACGTAACTTCTGTAACAAGATATGGAATGCTTACCGCTTGGTAAGTGGCTGGACAATTGATGACAGTCAGCCTGTACCGGAAGCAGCAAGACTGGCATCTTGCTGGTTTGAATCCAAGCAGAATGAGGTTGCTGCCGAGGTAGCTGACTTGTTTAGTAAATACCGTTTGAGCGAAGCTCTTATGGCTGTTTATAAATTATTCTGGGATGAATTCTCTTCCTGGTACCTCGAAATGATAAAGCCGGCTTATGGACAAGGTATCCACAGTTCAATTCATAGTGCTGCGATTTCTTATTTTGATAATCTGCTTCATTTGCTTCATCCGTTCATGCCGTTCATTACCGAAGAACTCTGGCAGCAGATGTATGAGCGCGAAGAAGGTGAAAGTCTTATGGTATGTCCTTTGACTATAAATACTTATGTAGATGCTGATACTATTCGGCAATTTGAAGTGGTGAAAGAGGTGATCAGTAACATTCGCTCTATCCGTTTGCAGAAGAATATAGCTCAAAAGGAACCGTTGACATTACAGGTAGTGGGTGAAAATCCGGTTGCTGAATTCAGTGCGGTGATCCTAAAGATGTGTAACCTTACAGCAATTGATGTAGTGGATGCTAAAACCGAGGGTGCTGCTTCATTCATGGTAGGAACTACGGAATATGCCGTACCTCTGGGTAATATGATTGATGTAGAAGCTGAAATAGCCCGTATGGAAGCTGAATTGAAGCACAAAGAAGGTTTCCTGCAAGGCGTCATGAAGAAGCTGAGCAATGAGAAATTTGTGAATAATGCTCCTGCCGCTGTCCTTGAACTGGAACGTAAGAAGCAGGCGGATGCGGAAAGCATTATCAACTCTCTGAAAGAGAGTATTGCTGCGCTGAAGAAATAAACCTTTTGGTCCGGGAGTTCTCCCGGATCTTTACTATAAACGAATTAGCCCTTGCAATATTCAACTACTGCAAGGGCTAATTTATTTTTTATAATTCAAATGCTATTACTTTTCCAATAGTTCTTTCAGAAAAGAATCCAACTCTTCATCCAGACCTTTCAGTAGTTCTTCATTCACGAGCAATGTATCATCATCCATCAGCAATAACTCTGCAATTGTCTCCTTTTCATCATCCACTAATACGAAAGAGTAAGGTTTCAGAATGGCCAGTTTGTCGAAGTCACCGCCATTCTTCATGCTATTAAGTAATGTAGAAAGAATACGTTCTACATTTTCGTAGAAATCATCTCCATCATACGTCATCCATTCCTCGATAGAGGCACACGCCAGATACTCGTCTTCATCGTCGAATATAGACAGTTCGCCGGAATTCTGGTTAGCTTGCAGATGAATGTCGGTCACAATGGTTTGCTCGCAGCCGCAAGTGTATTTACTGACTGCTTGTCTTATGGTCTTTTCTAAGAGTGATAAAGATGCTTGGCTCAGTTTCATAATAGGTATTCTTTCTTAATGGATGTTCAAAGGTATAAAAAAAATAATTACCCTTGCATCATTTGATTAAAAATCATTCTTAAATCGTTCCATTTGGACATTCAATCGTGTCATTCCCTCTTTTCGTTCTTGTAATTCATTTAAATAGCGGGTTACTGCAAAGTAGTTGGGAACGTCGCTGATGTCTATTCCTCCCTGCTCTTTTTTCTCTTCTATCTTGTCTATGTCGTATGCTTCTTTTTGCGCTTTTAATGCCCATTCTTCCGCTGCCTGAATGCTATCTTGCATTTCATATCCTAAAGCCACGTTATATGCCGCATACATTTTCTGTTTTCCCTTTTTCTTCTTCTCGTAAGTCTGTTTCCAAAGCTCAATGGCCTGTTGCCAGTTGTTTTCACGAACATAAACGGCTGCATCACGCATATTCACGGAACCGCTTGTAAACAGATAACGGGAAGATGTTTTCCAATGTGGCAGCATATACTTTACAGGCACGGTGCCGGCAAATTCAGAAGCTTCTTTCAGCATTTCTGTTTCACTGATGAGCCCTGCACCGGCCTGAGCTATGCTGGGGGCAGCATAATCCCAGAAAATACTATCGTTGGTATTGATTGTTACCATAGGGCCATTTCGGTTAGGCAGGTATACTTTTACGGTAGGGTATACCTTTACGTCTATGGTTCCGGCATAAACACCCCACTCGCGCAGGTATTCAATTTTGCGGAGAGAGCGTAGTTGTATATTTTCCAAAGCTATCAGGAAATCGACATCCAGGCTTTCGATAAGACTTTCCACTTCACTTTTACTGAGGGTACTTTCGCGGGGAATCATATCATTGGCCCGTAACATAGAATCGCAAATAACGACTTCGTCGAAATAGTTTTCGTTGGCAAGTGCTTCAGCCAGTGCCTCAGTGGTTATTTTAGAATTTCCGTTGAAGTATTTTGTTTTGCGGGCAATTTCCGTCTCATCTTTTTTCTTTTCATCCGTTTCTTCTACGATCAGCTTGTTGTCCGGGATGGATGGCATATTATTTACCACGGCTACACGTTTTAGGCTGGGCGGGAAGCTAACTTCTGCCGGCAGCATATAGTCGATGGATAATTGCTCTACGGTCTGACAACCGCCAAGTAGCAGAGCACAACAGATCCCTAAGAGATGCGAATACTTAGTCATAGGCTTGTTCTTTATCTAAGAATAACAAAAATACACTTTTGTATGGATATATAAAAGCCTCAAACAGATTTTAACCGTTTGAGGCTTTTATTAGTGATTGGGAGAGGGCGATAGAGTGATAAGCGATTAATGTTTGGTATACTTATCACTCTATCACCTTATCACTCCTCTCATTACATATTTTTTCCGTGACAGTTCTTATACTTCTTACCACTTCCACAAGGACAAGGATCATTACGTCCTACAGTTCTTTCCGCACGAATCGGTTCACGTTTCACTTGCTCACGTGTATCCTGTTGGGCGGCAGCCTGTTGATTCGGATCATTCAGTTCCTGTTTTTGTTCACGGTATTTGCTCATGTCCTGCTTCTGTTCGGGAGCAGCCTGCTGAATTTCCTGTGGCTCCTGTACCGGAATTTGTCCACGCATCAGGATAGAAACAGTCTGGTTGTTGATCTTATTAACCATTGTATCAAACAGATTGACAGACTCCAGCTTGTAAATCAATAACGGGTCTTTCTGTTCGTAGCTTGCATTCTGCACAGAATGTTTCAATTCATCCAACTCACGCAAGTTTTCTTTCCATGCCTCGTCAATGACGTGCAGCAAGATAGATTTTTCAAAAGCTTTCACTACCTCCTTACATTCGCTTTCGTAGGCGGCTTTCAGGCTGCAGGAGATATTGTACATACGCTTGCCATCCGTAATGGGGATAAGGATATTTTCATACATATGTCCCTGAGTCTCATACACCTGTTTGATAACCGGATAAGCAATCTGTGCCATGCGGTCAGTCTTGCGCTTGAACAGATCCATGGCTGCATTGAATGCTTCTTCTGCAAGTTTCTCTTTCTTCTCGTTACGGAACTGCTCTTCGTTGAACGGAGTTTCCATAGCGAGTGTTTGCAGGAAGTCCATTTTGCAGTTTTCGTAGTCGGGAGCTTCAACAGCAGCGGCAACACGATCCCAGATCATGTTCACGATGTCCATGCCGATACGCTCACCCATCAAGGCATGACGACGTTTGGTATACACAACGGTACGTTGTTTGTTCATTACGTCATCATATTCCAGCAAGCGTTTACGGATACCGAAGTTGTTTTCTTCCACCTTCTTCTGTGCACGCTCAATGGAGTTGGAGATCATCTTGTGCTCGATCATTTCACCTTCCTTGAAGCCGAGGCGGTCCATCACACCGGCAATGCGGTCGGAGGAGAACAGACGCATCAGGTCGTCTTCCAGTGACACGAAGAATACGGAAGAACCCGGGTCACCCTGACGTCCGGCACGTCCGCGCAACTGGCGGTCTACACGACGGGACTCATGGCGCTCCGTACCGATAATTGCCAAACCACCCGCAGCTTTCACTTCCGGGCTCAGCTTGATATCCGTACCACGACCGGCCATATTGGTAGCGATGGTCACAGTTCCACTCAAACCGGCTTTGGCAACGATGTCCGCTTCTTTCTGGTGCAACTTGGCATTCAACACGCTGTGCTCAATCTTGCGCATAGTCAACATCTTGCTCAGCATTTCGGAGATTTCTACAGATGTAGTACCCACCAAGACAGGGCGTCCGGCTTGTACCAACTGTTCGATTTCTTCGATGACTGCTTTATATTTCTCGCGTTTCGTCTTGTAAACGCGGTCGTTCATATCTTTACGGGCAATGGGGCGGTTGGTAGGAATCACCACTACATCCAGTTTGTAGATGTCCCAAAGTTCGCCTGCTTCCGTTTCGGCAGTACCGGTCATACCCGAGAGCTTGTGGTACATACGGAAGTAATTCTGCAACGTAATGGTGGCGAATGTCTGTGTGGCAGCTTCCACTTTTACGTTTTCCTTGGCTTCGATAGCCTGGTGCAGACCGTCGGAGTAGCGGCGACCTTCCATGATACGGCCTGTCTGCTCGTCTACAATTTTCACCTGACCGTCAATCACAACGTATTCATCGTCCTTCTCGAACATGGTATAAGCCTTCAACAGTTGGTTGATGGTATGAACCCGTTCGGATTTGATAGCATAATTTGTCAGCAACTCATCTTTCTTGGCCAGACGTTCCTCATCTGTCAAGTTGGTTTCGTTTTCCAGTTCAGACAGTTGTGCGGCTATATCAGGCAATACGAAGAGAGTAGGGTCTTCCGAATTTCCGGTAATCAGATCCACACCTTTATCTGTCAAATCTACGCTGTTCAGTTTTTCCTCGATGACGAAGTACAACGGGTCGGTTGCTTCGTGCATACGTTTGTTATTCTGTTCCATGTAGATTTCCTCGGTCTTCAGCATGCCTGCTTTGATCCCCTGTTCACTCAGATATTTGATCAGAGGCTTGTTCTTCGGCAAAGCCTTATGGCTGCGGAACAAGGCAAGGAAACCTTCTTCCTGTTCTTTTTTGTCATTGGAAGCAATGAGGCGTTTGGCATCGGCCAGGTATTGGGTAGCCAGTTTCTTCTGTGCTTCTACCAGACGTTCCACCAGTGGGCGGAGCTGTTCGAACAATTGGTCTTCACCTTTAGGTACAGGGCCTGAAATGATCAACGGTGTACGGGCATCGTCAATCAATACGGAGTCCACCTCATCGACGATGGCATAATTGTGCCGGCGTTGTACAAGGTCTTTCGGGCTGATAGCCATGTTATCACGCAGGTAGTCGAAACCGAATTCGTTGTTCGTACCGAATGTGATATCTGCCATATAAGCTTTGCGACGTGCGTCAGAGTTAGGCTGGTGCTTGTCGATACAGTCCACACTTAAACCGTGGAACATGTAAAGAGGCCCCATCCACTCGGAGTCACGTTTAGACAGGTAGTCATTCACAGTTACCACATGCACGCCGTTTCCGGTCAATGCATTCAGGAATACCGGGAGGGTAGCCACCAACGTCTTACCTTCACCCGTTGCCATTTCGGCGATCTTACCTTTGTGCAATACCACACCACCGAATAACTGTACATCGTAGTGTACCATGTTCCAGGTAACTTCTGCACCACCAGCCAACCAGTGATTCTGATAGATAGCCTTGTCATCTTCAATACGTACGAAATCTTTCGTAGCAGCCAGCTGACGGTCGAATTCAGTAGCAGTCACTACAATTTCTTCGTTTTCAGAGAAACGTTTTGCTGTTTCTTTTACGATAGAGAAAGCTACGGGCAGTACCTCATCGAGTGCTTTTTCGTAGCATTCCAGTATTTCTTTCTCCAGTTTGTCTATCTGTGCGAAAACCTCTTCACGGTTTTCCAGTTCAATAGCTTCGATACCTGCTTTCAGTTCTTCTACTTTAGCGCGTTGCTCGGTAGCCGAGTTGTAGATGTAGGTTTTCAGTTCTTCCGTCTTGGCGCGAAGGGCGTCATTATCGAGTTTGGCAACTTCCGGGTAAGCGGCTTTGATTTTGTCCACCCACGGCTGAATTTCTTTCATGTCGCGTGTGGATTTATTGCCGAAAATCGAGCTTAAAAATTCATTAAATCCCATTATATATTTGTTTTTATTATTATTTGCTTAATTAGTTCGGGTGTAACTTTGCCTTGAATGCGGGTACAAAGTTACATTAAAATGCTGATTTACGAGAAGTTTACGAATTGTTTTTTGAGTAAAACACTCAACTTTCGATTCACTTCGTTAACATTTCACTTGATTTGCCAAGTAAGATGTGTTTTCAGCTTAAAAGTTCAGTGGAGTAGCTGTACAAGCGTTCGGGGCGCGGATGCGCATCGCACTTGACAGGGTAGGGGCTATGCGGGTAATATTGACAGGAACCCGTATGGTTTCGGGTTTTATACCACCACCTAGGAAGATGAGTGGAGCAGGCACATCTGCATGACGCACCACGCGGCTATCTGTGACATTTTCTTCTACGATAGTCCAGCCGGGCAACACGTCTATCAGCAGGTCGCCGGAACGCTTACGATGGAAACCGTTGCGTGCCAGTTCAATCTGGGGCGACCAAGGACCTGATAATAAGCGATGGGCGGAATAAGCTTCATTCACTCCGCTGAACTGTATCAGGAAGTCGGCGGATTTATTTTGTATTTCCGCTAAATTCAGTTGCTTACTCTCTATTAATTTATGGTTAAGATAAATCTGCTGGTTATAGTAGGTTTCTACGTATTGTCCTTCGCCATACGTAGCCATCAGATACATATTCAGCAAGGTGGCACAGCGATTCAGGTAGAATTCCCCGCCCGGGATGCGGTACAGGCCAAGGTCCGGTGCTTCCGGGTCGGCGTATCCCGTAGATGCAATGCAGAAAATGACATTGTGCAAACCTACTTTGCGGTCGATGAGGTCGAGTAGGGAGCCGATACTGCGGTCCAGGCGTACGTATGTATCCTGCATTTCCATGGCACACTCCTGCGTACTCTTATGATTGTAGTTTCCTGCATAATAAGTCAGTGCCAGCAAATCCGGTATCTCATCTTTGGCAAGCGTACTCTTTTCCAGAAGTTCCTCTGTGAGTAAGTTTACCTCATCATTGATGAAGGGACTGGTAATCAGCCGGCGGAATTTATTGATCCGTTCGCTGTCGAACTTATATTTAAAGGGTTGATCCCGCCATTCGGGCAGGAACGTATATCTATTTATAGGATATATCGGTTCCCACACCATATCGCGGATGCGAAAATCGGGTGATTGCCGTTCATTGTATTGGCTCACCCACCATGGGAATTCGCTGTAATATGTAGTACTGCACCACTTACCGGTGTTTTCATTCAACCAGAACGCACCGTTTCCGGAGTGTCCGGCGGCAAGGATAGCTGCATCGCGCGAGGGGGCAATGGCATATACCATACCTTTGTTGCGGGTAGCTACTTTCAGTTCATCGGCAATGGTGGAAGTCAGTAATTGGGAAGGAGAGGAGCTCTCGTCGGTGAAGTTTCCCATAAAAGCGGGGTCGTCCACACAGTTCATCGGGCGCAATGTATTTGCATTCATCCATTGCTGGGAGATGATGCCGTTCATTGAGGGCGTCGTACCGCTGTAAATGGCGGCAATGGCAGAGGCGCGGTCTGTTCCGCTGAAGGGAAACTCGGTTTGATAGAAAACCTTGCCTTCGCGCATCAGTCTTTTGAACCCTTTTTCTCCGTACAGGGAAGAGAATGCTTCCATGTAGTCGGTGCGCAGCTGGTCAATCGTCAACGTTACCACTAATTTAGGAGTGGCAGGCAGCGGTTGGGCTTGCAGACCGGTGAAAGTTAATGCGAGTATGGAAGTTATCAGTCCCTTTTTCATTTATCTCTTTTTCGATGTCAAAATAAAATTGCTTGCTGAACGTACTAGCAAACAAAGTGCCAAAGGTAATACAGCTAAGTCAAATCTTTGCGGTATTATCGCCCAAAGCAGTATAAAAAGTGTTAAAACGATGAAATTAAGTACCATGTACCGACTTTTTTGTCGTTTTCTCACCTTATTTATCATCCACGGGAGACAAAATAGGTGCAACGGGTGGAATACAAACAGTAAATAGTTGGGGCTTACTGCCGGATGCTGGGAGAATAAGGCCAGGAAAGCAAGGATGTATCCGGCTATTCCGGCACAGAAGAACAAGATTAAATCCAGTCCCCAGAGGGTTTTCCGGCGTCGGATACCGTAGATAGTGGCGGCAGTTACCAGGATGAACAGCAGCAAGGCCGATTGCATCGGGGTAATACCACTGGAGCGGTGGTCGGCAGCTGTCAGTCCGGTTTCTACTATTTTCTCTTCAGAGGATATCAGCGGGCGTGCTTTTCCCTCTTTGTCTATGATTTGGGCTGTATTGAAGTACTCTTGTACATAGAAAGGGACGAACATCATCAGTCTTCGGTTGATAGGCTTGTCAGCTTCGCTACCCATGCACATATCCATGCCAAAACGTGACCAGGGATGCCCCTCACTGTATTTATGCAGTAAATCACGGAAAGAAACTCCCGTGTTATTGTCGGTCATATTGTCAGCATATTGCAGAGAACCGTCGATGGCTTTTTCTATTTGGTCGCGCGGTCGGGTGGCGCAGTTGTCGTAGAAGAAGTTGTAACGATACTCACGGTTTTCCGGGCGATAGTTTTCCTGAAGCAGATTAAACAAATGCTCCTTTTCGTCCGGAGTAAGGTTCAGTGTTTGTTGCCATACGTCCCGTCCCAGGTAGTTGTATTCGGCTACAAAGTGCTCGTAATTGGTAGCTCCTAACTGGTAGTCTGTCTCTCCTAAAGCGAAGCGGAGAATGAAGTTGGGAGCATTGAAATTGAACATGCCATAGTTGAAAACAGCGTCGATATTCCGGGTAAAGTTTTCGTAGCGGATGGCAGTATGCCCGAAAAGAGAATATATTTCTCCACCCGAGGCGCAGGTCAGCAGGCTGATGCGGATCGAATCGGTTATCTTTTCCCGCGGCGTTTGTTCTTGGGCAGTGGCTATGTGCGGGCAAAGAGAACAAAGTATGAAATATACGGAAATGAGTAGTTTTCGTTTCATGCTGCAAAATTAGGCAAAAAGACTGTAATCTTTTTCATTCTTACAGCAATTTCTTTAGTTTATCTTTGGCTGACGAGGCATTCCTTTATTTCTTAAGCATTTTTTTATAGAGATTTATCTCTTTTCTGCTGACTCAATATCAGACCGGAAATTCAGGTGATTGGGAGGGATGATGAGTGGTTGTCTTAATCCAGCATACTTATTGTGGTATTTTTTTATAGTAAGCTTCATTGGCTGTCAACCTTGGTCAACAGGCTTATCAACCAAGATTGATGAGCTCGTCAACCATCGTTGATAAGCCTGTTGACCAAGGTTGACAGCTGATTGTTCCTAAGGATAAGCGAAATAATCCCTGATGTAAAGCAGGTGAATGCCTTGTTTATAGGACGAGACAAAGTGAGAGTAACGCCCTTACTCTCACTCTTAAAAGTTACTCTCACTCATACTTAATGTTTTTATTATTAATAATTTATCTTCAAAGTGATAGTAGTGGGAGTAAAATAATGCTAACTTTTTATTGTATCCTCTTCTAAAATATTAAAACGGGAAAGTTAACTTGTCAACTTTCCCTCAAAACCGAAAAGATATGAATCAATTCAACTCCTGATTCGTATTACTTAATTTATCCCTTTTTCCCTGATTTACATAAAAAAGACCCAACGAAGATCGTATTTCATGGAAAAATAGTATTTTTGGAAAGAGTTGTTTTATAACTTTAAAAAAGAATCGACTATTATGATGGAGAAAACACTGGTCATTTTGAAACCATGCACCCTGCAAAGAGGGTTGGTAGGTGAGATCACAAATAGATTTGAACGCAAAGGCTTACGTTTAGCCGGTATGAAGATGGTGCAGCTGACGGATGAAATACTCAATGAGCATTATGCTCACTTAAGTGCAAAGCCGTTCTTTCAGCGTGTGAAGGATTCAATGATGGCATGCCCGGTCATTGTGTGTTGTTTTGAGGGAGTGGATGCGATTGGAGCTGTAAGAACACTGGCAGGTCCCACCAACGGCAGGAAGGCTGCTCCCGGTACTATTCGTGGAGATTACAGCATGAGTTTCCAGGAGAATATAGTGCATGCCTCCGATTCGCTTGAAGCAGCAGAAGTGGAGTTGAAAAGATTTTTTAAACCAGAAGAAATATTTGAGTATAATCAAGCTACATTCGACTTCCTTTACGCTAATGACGAATATTGATAGAAAAAAGAAAACCAATTCAATTAAAATAGTATCTTTGCGCCCGGAAAAATAATCAGTATTCAGTGAATCTCGTTATTGATATTGGAAATACGGTAGCAAAAGTAGCTGTCTTTGACGGCTTTTCACTTTTGGAAGTGGTATATGACTCCAAACAGAATTTGGAGCATCTGAAAGATATTTATCATAAATATCACTTTGAAAAGGCGATTGTTGCAACCGTAATAGACTTGAGCGAACAGGTGTTGGCGCAGTTAGCATTACTTCCTATACCGGTGCTCTGGCTGAATGAAAAGACTCCGCTACCGGTGGAAAATCTGTATGAGACTCCTCAGACATTGGGCTATGACCGTATGGCGGCTGTAGTAGCTGCTAACGAACAGTTTCCTGGCAGAAATATCTTGGTGATTGATGCCGGCACATGCATTACGTACGAATTTGTGGATGCTGAAGGACGTTATCACGGCGGGAATATTTCACCCGGTTTGCAAATGCGTTTTCGTGCACTTCACCAGTTTACCGGACGTTTGCCGCTGGTGCGGCGTGAAGGGCGTGAACTCCCGATGGGAAAGGATACTGAGACTGCCATCCGCGCTGGGGTGCTGAAAGGTATGGAATATGAAATTTCGGGTTACATAATGGCTATGAAACATAAATATCCTGAACTTTTGGTTTTTTTAACGGGCGGGGATGATTTTTCTTTTGATACAAACTTAAAAAGTATCATCTTTGCAGACAGATTTTTAGTGTTGAAAGGATTAAATCGAATTTTAAACTATAATAATGACAAGATTTAGACAAACACTTTTGGTGCTTTTGCTCACGATATTATCTGGGGCGACGGTCGCTCAAAATAATACAAATTCTCCCTATACACGATACGGATACGGACAGCTGGCAGACCAAGGGTCGGGTAATAGTAAGGCAATGGGTGGCATTGCTTATGGCTTACGTGACAAGTATCAGACTAATTTTGCGAATCCGGCATCCTATACGGCGGTCGATTCGTTGACTTTTATGTTTGATGGGGGGATTTCCATGCAGAATACCAACTTCAGTGATGGAACTGTTAAAAAGAATGCCAAGAACTCCAGTTTTGACTATATCACTATGCAGTTCCGCCTTTCCAAATGGGGAGCTATGAGTATAGGATTGTTGCCTTATTCCAACGTTGGTTATACAATGGCCAGTTATCAGGAAAACACGGAATATCCGGAGAATTCAGCCAGTACGACTTATGCTGGTGAAGGTGGTTTACACCAACTTTATTTGGGCGCGGGTTTTAAAATATTTAAAAATCTTTCTGTTGGTGCGAATATTTCGTATCTTTGGGGAGATATCACACATACCCGTAGCCAGTCATTTCCGTCTAATTCGACTGTAATGCCTTTGACTACGGTTACGGGCATGGAAATTACAAGCTATAAACTTGATTTCGGTGCACAATATACACACCAGTTCAGCAAGAAGCATGTTGCTACGTTAGGTGTCGTTTTTTCACCGGGACATGATTTAAATAATGACGCGTATATACAAAACCAGAAGGGTAATTCTTCGACGGGGTATACTACGACGCAAAAAGATACAATATTGACAATGGGTATTCCTATGACATTGGGTGCCGGTGTGACATATGTATATGATGATCGCCTTACAGTGGGTGCGGATGTTATGTTTCAGAAATGGAGTAGTACGACGTTTATGAATAATTCGGATGTTTTCTGTAATCGTGCCAAGATTGCTGTGGGTGCAGAGTATGTTCCTAATTTATTGGGAAGAAGTTATCTTTCACATATTAAATATCGTTTGGGAGCTTATTATTCCAAACCTTATTATAAGATAGATGGGGCGCGTGCTGCGAATGAGTATGGAGTCACTGCCGGTTTTGGATTGCCTTTGCCGCGTAGCCGTTCTGTATTGAGTATTTCAGCACAATATGTGAGAATGCAAGGTACGGAAAGCAGATTTTTGAATGAGAATACATTACGTCTTTGTATTGGCGTGACATTCAATGAACAATGGTTCTGGAAACGTAAAGTTCAGTAATTAGTAATTGAAGAATAGACAATATAACAACTAAAATTTAAATACAATGAAGATTAAAACGCTTGTAGCTGTCTTGCTCCTTTCGGGTGGAGTAACCAGCGCTTTCGCACAGACTGAAGATTGTAATAAGAACAGTAGTATTTCTCATGAAGCGGTGAGAGCTAATAATTTTAAGGATGCTTATTTGCCGTGGAAAGAAGTTCTGAAGGCATGTCCGACATTGAGATATTACACTTTTACGGATGGCCAGAAAATCCTCCGTGCTTTCCTGAGTGAAATCAAAGATCGTAATTCTGCGGATTATAAGAAGTATTTCGACGAATTGATGGAACTACATGATCTGAAAATAAAATACATTCCTGAATTTATAGCTAAAGGTACCAAACTTTCAACAAGTGTTGATGGAGCGTTGGGTGCTAAAGCTCTTGATTACATTGCCTTAGCTCCTAAAATGGATGTTAATCAAGCTTATGACTGGTTTAAACAATCGGTTGATGCGGAAAAAGGAAATTCAGAAGGTGCTATTTTGCACTATTTTTTGGATATGTCTTTGAATAAATTGAAAATAGATACTAATCATAAAGAACAATTCATTCAAGATTATTTGACTGCTTCTGAATATGCGGATGATGCTGTCACGGCAGAACCTGATGCAAATAAGAAAAAGGCTTTGCAACAAGTAAAAGATAACCTTGTAGCCATGTTTATCAATAGTGGTACTGCTGATTGTGAATCTTTGCAAAGTATTTATGGTCCTAAAGTTGAAGCCAATCAAACGGACTCTGCTTATTTGAAGAAGGCTATCGCTGTCATGAAGATGATGAAATGTACTGAAAGTGAAGCATACTTCCAAGCTTCTTATTATATGTATAAGATCAATCCTACTGCTGACGCTGCTACAGGATGTGGATATATGGCATATAAGAAAGGTGACTTTGATACAGCTATCAAATACTTTGATGAGGCATTGAGTCTTGAAAGCGACTCTGAAAAGAAGGCTCAGTTATGTTATATTGTTGCTGCATCTTTGTTCAATAGTAAGAAGTTGTCACAGGCCAGAAGTTATTTGCAGAAAGCTATCGGTTTCAAGGAAAACTTTGGAGATGCTTATATCTTGCTTGCACAGCTTTATGCTTCCAGCCCGAACTGGAATGACGAGTCTGCTTTGAATAAGTGTACATACTTCGTTGTTATTGATAAGTTGCAACGTGCTAAAGCCGTAGATCCGAGTGTAGCTGATAAGGCAAACGAATTGATTTCAACGTATGCACGCTATACACCGAAAGCTGAAGACCTATTTATGTTGGGTATTAAAGCTGGGGACCGCGTTACAATAGGTGGCTGGATCGGTGAAAGCACAACGGTTCGATAAGAAATATAAATATGTTGCCAAAACGAAGTAACGTTCTATTTTGTAGAAGCTTGAGCATAACCATTGCCTGTGGGGCAGTGGTTATGCTTCTTTTATTTTCCGCCTGTTCCGGACGTCATAAGGATATGGGAGATGCTATAACAGAGCGTGATTCATTGCCTGTGATGGATACGAAAGAAGTCATGACTTTGATCTCTGATTCCGGTGTCACCCGCTATCGTATCAATACGGAAGAGTGGCTGGTCTTTGACCGGAAAAATCCGCCCTATTGGGCATTCGAAAAAGGAGTTTATCTGGAGAAATTCGACTCGGTATTCAATGTGGAGGCGAGTGTAAAGGCAGATACAGCATATTATTATGAGAAGCAAAAGCTGTGGAAGCTGATGAGCAATGTGGATATTCAGAATCTGAAAGGTGAAAGGTTTGAGACTGACCTGTTATATTGGGACCAGAACAAACACACTATCTATTCCGATCAGTTTATCCGTATTGAGCAGCCTGACCGGATCATCACGGGACATGGCTTTGACTCCAATGAACAAATGACTATTTATACAATAAGAAAGCCGGAAGGCATTTTCTATGTGGATGATGATGCCACAGCGCCTGCAGACAGCTTGCGAACCGATAGTGTCCAAACTGGAAGTGTGCGAACTGATAGTATCAAACCATAAATTATGGATACCTATATTTATTTATTGATTACTATGGCCTTTTCCGCCTTTTTTTCGGGTATGGAGATTGCTTTTGTTTCCGTAGATAAACTACGTTTTGAAATGGAACGTAAGGACGGTGTGACTTCACGTATCCTTTCTTATTTCTTCCGTAATTCAAATAACTTTATATCTACCATGCTGGTAGGTAATAATATTGCGCTGGTTATTTATGGTATCCTTATGGCGCAAGTTATCAAAGTGCATTTACTGGGAGATTTAATCTCCAATGATTTTGTGGAAGTGTTGTTACAAACAGTCATCTCCACACTTATTATCCTGGTAACGGGTGAGTTCCTTCCTAAAACTTTATTCAAGATTAATCCCAATCTTGTGTTGAAAGTCTGTGCTTTCCCGTTACTTATCTGTTATGTCATTTTATATCCGATATCTCAATTGTCTTCGGGACTGTCTTATCTTTTTTTGCGTATGTTTGGCATGAAGATCAACAAGGAGGCATCTGATAAAGCTTTTGGGAAAGTGGATTTGGATTATTTTGTTCAGACCAGCATTGATAATGCCGAAGATGAAGAGGAGCTGGATACCGAAGTGAAGATATTTCAGAATGCACTTGATTTCTCCAGTATTAAAATACGCGATTGCATTGTACCACGTACAGAAGTGGTTGCTGTGGATCTGACGACTTCTCTGGAAGAATTAAAGAGCCTTTTTGTGGAGTCCGGTATTTCTAAAATTATAGTCTATGACGGAAATATAGATAATGTGGTAGGATATATCCATTCATCTGAAATGTTCCGCAACCCTGCCGATTGGCGAAATAATGTAAAGGAGGTGCCTATTGTGCCCGAAACAATGGCAGCGCATAAGCTGATGAAGCTGTTTATGCAGCAGAAGAAAACCATTGCTGTGGTGGTGGATGAGTTTGGCGGTACGTCCGGCATTGTTTCATTGGAAGACTTGGTGGAAGAAATATTCGGTGATATCGAAGATGAGCATGATAACACTTCGTATGTATGCAAACAGATAGGAGAGAGTGAATATGTACTTTCCGGTCGTTTGGAAATAGAAAAGGTGAATGAGACATTCAATCTGGATCTACCGGAAGAAGATGATTATATGACGGTAGGCGGATTGATTCTGAATCGTTATCAGAGTTTCCCGAAATTGCATGAAGTAGTGACGATTGAAAAATTTCAGTTTAAAATTATTAAGGTTACGGCCACAAAAATAGAGTTGGTACGCCTGAAAGTGGTGGAATAATAACAGAATGGCGTAATTTTTTAAAGAATAAATAGATGCGTATTAGCATTTTTTGTATCTTCGTGCGCTAAAATGAAGTTTGGAGAAAATAATAATAAACAAATAAATCATATTAACTAAAATGGCAACATTACAAAACATTCGGTCTAAAGGACCCTTATTGGTGATTGTTATTGGTTTGGCGCTGTTCGCTTTCATCGCAGGAGATGCTTGGAAGGTATTGCAGCCACACCAGTCACATGATGTAGGAGAGGTTAACGGAGAGGCACTTTCCGCTCAGGATTATCAGAACTTGGTAGAAGAATATACTGAAGTTGTGAAATTCTCGAGAGGTACAAGCGCACTTACCGATGAAGAAAACAATCAGATTAAAGATGAGGTTTGGAGAAACTACGTTAACAATAAGTTGATTGAAAACGAAGCGAAGAAACTTGGTATTTCAGTCTCTAAAGCAGAAATTCAGGCAATCATCGATGCAGGTGTACACCCGATGCTGCAACAAACTCCGTTCCGTAACCCGCAAACCGGTGCTTTTGATAAAGATATGTTGAAGAAGTTTCTGGTGGATTACTCTAAAATGAATACAGCCCAGATGCCGGCACAGTACGCTGAATATTATCAGTCTATGTACAAGTTCTGGTCTTTCTTGGAAAAACAGCTGATTCAGAATCGTCTGGCTGAGAAATATCAGGCTTTGGTTTCCAAGTCTCTTTTCTCTAATCCGGTAGAAGCTCAGGTTGCTTTTGATGCAAGAGTAGATCAATCAGATTTGTTGCTGGCTGCTATTCCTTATTCTTCTATTGAAGATTCAACTATAACCATCACAGATGCAGACCTGAAAGCTGCTTACGACAAGAAGAAAGAACAATTCAGACAATATGTAGAAACCCGTAACATCAAGTTCATTGATGTACAGGTAACTGCAAGTCCTGAAGATAGAAATGCTATCCAAGAGGAAGTTGTGGAATATACAGAACAGCTTGCAGGTACTCCGGGTGATTATTCTACTCTGGTTCGTGCAGCGGGCTCAGAAGTTCCTTATATTGATTTGTATTATACTTCTAAAGCATTGCCTACTGATGTAGTTGCTCGTTTGGACTCTGTTTCCGTAGGTGGCGTATATGGTCCTTATTACAATGCAACAGACAATACAATCAATTCATTCAAGAAATTGGCTACAGCCTCTATGCCGGACTCTATTCAGTATCGCCAGATACAGGTAGTGGCTGAAGATGCTACTAAGACAAAGGCTTTGGCTGACAGTATCTACACAGCCATCAAGGGTGGTGCCGACTTTGCAGAGATTGCTAAGAAGTATGGTCAAACTGGTGAGTCTACCTGGATTTCTTCTGCTAACTATGAAGGTGCGCAGTTGGATGGTGACAATCTGAAGTATGTGAATACAATTACTACTCTTGGTAAGAATGAAATGGCTAACCTTTCTTTGGCACAGGCAAACATTATCTTACAGGTAATGGACAAGAAGGCTGTTAAAGATAAATATAAAGTGGCTGTTATCAAACGTCCGGTAGAATTCAGCAAGGAAACTTATAGCAAAGCATACAATGATTTCAGTCAGTTTATCGCTGCTAATCCAACTTTGGAAAAGATGGTAGCTAACGCTGAAGATGCAGGATATAAACTGTTGGATAGAAATGACCTGTATAGCTCTGAACATGGTATCGGTAGTATCAGAGGTACTAAGGAAGCTTTGAGATGGGCTTTCTCTGCAAAACCAGGTGAAGTATCCGGTTTGTATGAATGTGGTGAAAGTGATCGTATGTTGGTTGTAGGTGTGTCTGCCATTATTCCGGAAGGTTATCGTCCATTGGCTTTGGTAAAAGACCAACTGAGACTGGAATTGATTCGTGACAAGAAAGCTGAGAAGATTATGGCTGATATGAAAGCTGTCGGTGCAACTTCATTCGACCAATACAAATCTATGGCTGAAGCAGTAAGCGACTCTGTGAAGCACGTAACTTTTGCAGCTCCTGCTTATGTTCCGGCATTACGTGCCAGCGAACCGTTGGTAGGTGCCTATGCATCTATTGCTGAACTGAATAAACTGAGTGCTCCGATTAAAGGTAATGGCGGTGTATTCGTTCTTCAGCCGTATGCTAAAGAAAAGTTGAATGAGACTTTCAACCAGGAAACAGAAGAAGCTACGTTGCAGAATATGCATGCCCGCATGGCAAGTCAGTTCCTCAACGACCTGTATCTGAAGGCTGATGTGAAAGACAGTCGTTATTTGTTCTTCTAAGAATTTACAGAATAATAATATAAGAAAAGCCGTTTGATGTAATATCAGACGGCTTTTTCTTTAGGGGCTGTATCCATTTTCTGTGTCTGTAATTGCCTTTATGCAACTTTATTCCTACCTTTGCAAAGATAAATTGGATAGATTGATAGATAATTATGCCGAAACAAACTCTTTTAGGACTAACACTCACTGAATTGCAAGAGGCGGTGAAGAGACTGGGAATGCCCGGATTTGCCGCTAAGCAGATAGCTTCATGGCTGTATGACAAGAAAGTGAATTCCATAGATGACATGACCAACTTGTCGTTAAAACACCGGGACCTCCTGAAAGATGTCTATGAAGTGGGAGCAGATGCACCAGTGGAAGCTATGCGCTCGGTGGATGGTACGGTGAAATACTTGTATCGGGCAGGGGATAAACATTTTGTTGAAGCGGTTTACATTCCGGATGAAGACCGTGCCACACTTTGTGTTTCGTCCCAGGTGGGATACAAGATGAATTGTAAATTCTGTATGACAGGTAAGCAGGGCTTTACCACTAACCTGACTGCCAACCAAATTATTAATCAGATCAATTCTCTCCCTGAAAGGGACAAGCTGACCAATGTGGTAATGATGGGTATGGGAGAACCTCTGGATAATCTGGATGAGGTACTGAAAGCTTTGGAAATTATGACTGCTTCCTATGGGTATGGATGGAGTCCTAAACGGATTACTCTTTCTACCGTTGGTTTGCGTAAAGGTTTTCAGCGCTTTATAGAGGAATCTGAATGCCATCTGGCCGTCAGCCTACATTCTCCGGTTGCTTTGCAGCGCCGGGAGTTGATGCCTGCCGAGAAGGCTTTCTCCATTACAGAAATGGTAGACTTGTTAAAAAACTATGATTTTAGTAAACAGCGCAGACTATCTTTTGAATATATTGTTTTTAAGGGCGTGAATGATTCGTTGCTTTATGCTAAAGAATTATTGAAACTCTTGCGCGGACTGGATTGCCGTATCAATCTTATTCGTTTTCATGCCATTCCCGGGGTAGACCTGGAAGGGGCGGATATGGAAACGATGACTAAACTCCGTGATTACCTGACTTCCCACGGTTTGTTTACTACGATACGTGCTTCCAGAGGTGAAGATATATTCGCTGCCTGTGGTATGCTTTCTACTGCCAAACAGGAAGAGAATAAACAAGAATTAATATAAATTATTAACTTTGGCTCGGATGATATACGTATTCTTCGTAGTTTTGTAAAAACATTAACTGGTAAGTATATGAGAAAGCACCTGTTTTATCTAAGTTTAGCTCTTGTAGCAATAGCCTTTTCCGCATGTAGTAGCGGTAAGAAGGGCGTGTTTGGTGCGACTTCAAGTGGTCGTGCGTATGAAATCCTGGTAGTAGTAGATCCAGCTATGTGGGAACGTCCTGCCGGTAGGGCGCTTTATGATGTACTTGATACGGATGTGCCGGGGCTTCCCCAGTCTGAGCGTTCATTCCGCATGATGTACACTTCTCCGGCAAATTATGATGCTACATTAAAGCTGATTCGCAATATTATCATTGCTGATGTGCAGGATATTTATACTCAGCCTAAATTTAAATATGCGAAGGATGTATATGCATCTCCGCAGACTATCCTGACGATACAGGCTCCTGATGAAGCTTCATTCGAGACGTTTGTGACGGAAAACAAGCAGACCATTATTGATTTCTTTACGCGTGCAGAGATGAACCGTCAGATTGCACAGCTGGAAAGGAAACATAATGATTATGTGTCTACGAAGGTTAAGAGTATGTTTGATTGTGATGTATGGGTACCGGCAGAGCTTTCTTCTACTAAGCAAGGAGAGAATTTCTTCTGGGCAGGTACGAATGCAGCTACTGCTGATCAGAACTTTGTCATTTACTCTTTCCCTTATAGAGACAAGAATACTTTTACTAAGGAATATTTTGTGCAGATGCGTGACTCTGTTATGAAAGCTAACATTCCGGGAGCTAAGGAAGGTATGTATATGGCTACTGATACCTTGATGACTGATGTACGTCCTCTTAATATTCAAGGAGAATATGCACTGGAAGCTCGTGGCTTGTGGCGTATGAAAGGTGATTTTATGGGTGGTCCGTATGTATCGCACATGCGTCTGGACCCGGTGAACCAGCGTATCATTGTTGTAGAAGCCTTCATTTATTCACCTGATAAGCTGAAACGCAATCTAATGCGTCAGATGGAAGCGTCTCTTTATACATTGAGAGTTCCGGGTGATAAGCAGACAGGTGCAGAGATACCATTAGGGGTGAAGAAAGAGCAAGTTCAAACTGCTGATCAAGAAAAATAATATTGAATGTATAAGGAGAATCATTATTGAAGAAATATTTTTCATCCGCAGATTACGCGGATAATGCAGATTGGGATTTTAATGAATCTGTGTAATCCGCGTAATCTGCGGATGAAAAGTTATCACTGGGACTCCTGACGCATCCTCATCTAAAAATGATATATATATTGAAAAATGGAAGATAATAAAATAAGAGTCGGCATTACACAAGGAGATATAAACGGCGTGGGTTATGAGGTTATTTTGAAGACATTCTCTGACCCTGTTATGTTGGAACTGTGTACACCTATTATTTATGGTTCGCCTAAAGTGGCTGCTTATCATCGTAAGTCACTCGATTTGCCGACAAACTTCAGTATCGTGAACTCTGCTGCAGAAGCGGTTCATAATCGTCTGAGCGTAGTGAACTGTACGGATGATGAAGTAAAGGTGGAATTTTCGAAAGCAGATCCCGAAGCCGGAAAAGCTGCACTTGGAGCACTGGAAAGAGCTATTGAAGAATACAAGGAGGGACTGGTCGATGTGATTGTTACTGCTCCTATCAATAAGCATACCATTCAGTCGGAGACTTTTGCATTTCCCGGTCATACGGAATATATAGAAGAACGTCTGGGCGATGGTGCCAAGTCACTGATGATTCTGATGAAAGATGATTTTCGGGTGGCTTTGGTTACAGGGCATATTCCTGTCAGCCAGATTGCATCGACTATAACGAAAGAACTGATACAGGAGAAATTAGCTATCTTCAATCATTCATTAAAGCAGGATTTTGCTATCGGTGCACCACGTATAGCTGTGCTTTCTCTGAACCCGCATGCGGGCGACGAAGGATTGCTGGGAAAAGAAGAGGAAGAGATTATTATTCCTGCATTGAAAGAAATGGCTGCAAAAGGCATATTGTGCTATGGTCCATATCCGGCTGACGGTTTCATGGGTTCAGGTAATTTCACTCATTTCGATGGAGTGCTTGCCATGTACCACGATCAGGGATTGGCTCCGTTCAAGGCGCTGGCAATGGATGAAGGTGTGAACTATACTGCCGGATTGCCTGTGATACGTACTTCACCGGCTCATGGCACTGCCTATGATATTGCAGGAAAAGGATTGGCCAGTGAGGACTCTTTCCGTCAGGCTATTTATGTGGCTATCGATGTATTCCGTAATCGCCTGCGCGATAAGGAAGCACATGCCAACCCCTTGCGAAAACAATATTACGAAAAGCGTGATGACAGCGATAAGCTGAAACTCGATAGTGTGGAAGAAGATTTATAGAATGACAAAAGCGGAAATACAACAAGTAAAATTACGATTCGGTATCATTGGGAACAATGAAGCATTGATGCGTGCGATAGACGTTGCCATTCAAGTAGCGCCTACCGACCTGTCTGTACTGATAACCGGAGAAAGTGGTGTGGGTAAGGAGAGCTTTCCCCAGATCATTCACCAATACAGTAGGCGTAAGCACGGCCAGTACATTGCAGTGAACTGTGGTGCCATTCCCGAGGGAACCATTGACTCGGAGTTATTCGGTCACGAGAAAGGTGCCTTTACCGGTGCCATCGGTGAGCGGAAAGGATACTTTGGGGAGGCGGATGGTGGAACAATCTTCCTGGATGAAGTGGGAGAATTGCCTTTGCCTACGCAGGCTCGACTGCTCCGGGTACTCGAGAGTGGCGAGTTTCTAAAAGTCGGTTCGTCTAAGGTGCAGAAAACCAATGTTCGTATTGTGGCAGCTACTAATGTTAATTTGACACAGGCCATTTCCGAAGGACGTTTCCGTGAAGATTTGTATTACCGTTTGAATACTGTACCTATTCAGGTACCCCCTCTGCGTGAGCGTGGAGAGGATGCATTCCTGTTATTCCGTAAGTTTGCTTCAGATTTTGCAGAAAAGTATCGTATGCCTGCCATCCAGTTGACGGAAGATGCTAAGCAATTATTGATTTCTTATTCATGGCCCGGTAATGTACGGCAGTTGAAGAATATTACGGAACAGATTTCCATCATTGAAACTAACCGTGAAATCAATGCTGCCATTTTGAGTGGATACCTGCCGGCGCAGAATAGTATGCAACGCCTTCCCGCTTTGTTTGGTGTGAAGGAATCCAAGAGTTTTGAAAGTGAGCGGGAAATCCTGTATCAGGTTCTTTTCGATATGCGCCAGGATGTGACGGAATTGAAAAAGCTGGTGCATGAGATCATGACTGAACGTGGGAAAGCTGCTGCTCCGGCTGTGCCTGCTACTTATTTCGCCCAACCGCCTGCTGTGGTAACTCCGGTTTCTCAGAGTGTGCCTACCATCATTCATCCTTCCATAAAACCGTCTCATGATATTGATGATGACATACAGGATACGGAAGAATATGTAGAAGAATCTCTTTCTCTGGATGAGGTGGAGAAAGAAATGATACGAAAAGCCTTGGAAAAACATCATGGTAAACGCAAGAGTGCGGCAAAGGATCTGAATATTTCCGAGCGTACCTTATACAGAAAGATTAAAGAATATGGATTGGATTAGAAAAATAGCTTCGACAGCATTGTTGTTGAGCGTGTTACTGATAGTAAATTCGTGTAGTATTAAAGTAGGACTGGCACCGATTAGTTCGATTGACTACTCCAAGGTAAAGACAGTCTCGATAGCTGATTTCCAGAATCGTGCGGAGTATGTTTATGCCCCGCTGGCTACTGAATTTAATCAGGGGTTGAAAGATTTGTTCATTCGTCAGACCCGTTTATCACTTGTGAATGGCAATGCCGATATTGAAATTGATGGCGAGATTACCGGTTATAACCAATATAACGAAGCGGTGGATGCCAGTGGGTATTCTTCAAAAGTAAAAGTCACCTTGACAGTGAAGGTTTCTTTTGTGAATAATACGGATCACAAAGACGATTTTACTGACCAACAATTCTCCGCTTTCCAGACTTATGACTCTTCCAAATTGCTGACCGAAGTGCAGGATGAGTTAATTAAACTGATGGTGAAAGACATAACGGAACAAATATTTAACGCAACCGTAGCTAACTGGTAGGAGTAGGAATGACGCCTGTACATTTGCAACAATGGATACAGCATCCCGAGGCGTTGAACCGGGATACCTTATACGAACTTCGTACGTTGGTAACCCGCTATCCTTACTTTCAGTCCCTGCGTTTGCTCTATCTCAAGAACCTCTATGTGCTGCACGATGTTAACTTCGGTGCAGAATTACGTAAGGCCGTACTGTATGTATCGGACCGCCGTGTATTGTTTTACCTGATTGAAGGTGACCGATATGCCCTTCATCCTCGTACTTCAGAGTCTGTTGTAGGGAGGGAGTTGGAGGAAGAGCCGAGTATCGACCGTACCCTTTCATTAATAGACGCTTTCCTTGCTACTGTGCCGGAAGAACATTCTCAGACGACAGAGTTGGATTATTCAATGGATTATACCGCCTATCTGATGCAGGATGATGAAGATACGGACGAGGCAGATACATCATCGACTGTTCCGGTGGAAGTACCCAAGTTGCGTGGACAGGATTTGATAGACGGATTTATCCGGCAGAGTGAAACTGAGGAAGGCATCAGCCTGAAGTTGCTGAAAGAGGAAAATCCGCTTCTACTTCCATTGATTGAGGAGGAAGAGGACGAAGTCGAAGAAGAAACGCCGGTTATAGCCGAAGAGATTCCTCAGCCCACAGAGGTAGAAACAGAGCAGGAAGATGATTCCGAAGATACGGATACTGATGAAGAGACGACTCCTAAATCAGCTTCGGATGATTTGGATGACAGTTGTTTTACTGAAACTTTGGCGAAAATTTATATCAAACAGCGCCGATATGACAAGGCTCTTGAAATTATTAAAAAATTAAGTTTGAATTATCCAAAAAAAAATGCTTACTTTGCAGACCAAATCAGATTTTTGGAGAAATTGATTATTAACGCTAAATCAAAATAACAAAATGTATTTATTCTTAGTTATCTTAATGGTGGTTGCATCTTTGCTGATGTGCTTCATTGTATTGATTCAAAATTCCAAAGGAGGCGGTTTAGCATCCGGCTTTTCTTCTTCCAATCAGATTATGGGTGTGCGCAAGACTACTGACTTTCTGGAAAAAGGAACATGGTTCTTGGCAGGATTCATGGTCGTAATGAGTATTGCTACTGCTTATGTGGTTCCTACTTCTTCCGGTAAGGGAGGCGATGTGATTCTGGAGCAAGCTCAAAAAGAAGAAAAGACCAATCCGTATAACATGCCTACTGGTACAGCTGCTCCGCAGACAGAAGCTCCTGCTACAACAGAAACTCCTGCAACAACTGCTCCGGCTGCTGAAGATTCAGCTAACTAAAGCTAAGCGCGGATGATCCCGCAAAAGAAATAAGAAAGAGGTTGATGCCGAAAAGGTGTCAGCCTTTTTTCTTTTTATGACGGATTTAACTACCTTTGTCGGGATTATGCAAGCTGACTAATAATTAATCTAAATAGTACAATGACAGAACAATTAAAACTTAAATTGAATGACTCCAAAGCTACCCGGTGGGGAGCATTGGTAATTGTTGCTTTCACAATGATGGCAGCTTACTATGTAAACGATGTGGTAGCACCACTAAAAACAATGTTGGAGTCGGATCTTGCCTGGACAAGTAGTGATTTTGGATTCTTCACAGGTGGATATAGTTTCCTGAATGTATTCTTCCTGATGCTGATTTGGGGTGGATTAATCCTTGACCGTTTTGGTATCCGTTTCACTGGTAAATTATCAACTATCTTGATGGTGGGAGGTACGGCACTTGAATATTATGCCATGACAGGGCTTGCCGGTCCGGATGCACAGACTTTCGGTCTTAACGAGATTTTCGGTTATAAAGCAGGAGTATTCGTTGCATTTGCCGGCTATTCCATTTTTGGTGTAGGTGCGGAAGTTGCCGGTATCACTGTTTCTAAAATTATAGCCAAGTGGTTCAGGGGTAAAGAACTGGCTACGGCTATGGGTGTACAGGTAGCACTGGCACGTATCGGTTCGCAGGCCGGTTATGCAGTGGCTATTCCTTTGGCACGTGCTTTCGGTATCACTACTCCGGTATTGGTAGGATTGATTCTTCTCTTAGGTGGTCTGGTTGCTTTCTTTATTTTTTCAGTAATGGATAAGAAGCTTGACAGGCAGATGGAAGCAGAAGCCATAGCAGCAGGTACAGAAGGGGAGGAAGAGAAATTCTCTTTCAAAGATGTGAAGAATATCCTCGTTAACCCGGGCTTCTGGTTGATAGCTTTGCTGTGCGTATTATTCTATTCCTGTGTATTCCCTTTCCAGAAGTTTGCTTCCGAGTTGATGATTATCAAATATGGTATTAATGAGAATGTAGCGGGTACTTTTGCCGGATTGCCGGCTTTGGGTGCTTTGATTCTTACTCCAATATTCGGTGGATTTATAGATAAACGCGGTAAGTCAGCTTCTATTATGATACTGGGTGCTGCAATGCTGATAGGTGTGCACTTTATTTATGCCATTCCTGCCATTAATTACTGGTTAGTGGCTATTGGTTTGATGATTATTCTGGGTATTGCTTTCTCGTTGGTGCCTTCTGCTATGTGGCCTGCGGTGGCTAAGATATTCCCTGTAAGCCAGTTGGGTACAGCTTATGCATTGATTTTCTTTATTCAGAATATTGGTTTGTGGGGTATTCCTACGCTGATTGGTAAGGTACTTGATCTTTATTGTATCGTGGGCAAGAAGGCGGATGGAACGAATCTGTACGACTATACGATACCTATGTGTATATTTACAGGTATTGCTTGTTTGTCTCTTGTGGTAGCCTTTATGCTGAAGAGAGCCGATAAAAAGTTTGGTTATCAATTGGAAGAACCCAATATTCAGAAATAAGTGTAAACAGATACGAGTATGGAAACACCAGAAGGAAAAGTCAGTCTGTTGGATGCTGTTCCGGTTCGTTGTGACCACATCTTGACCGAATGGGAGGGAGATTACGCTGTAATCTCCTATCCCCGCTTCAAGTATGAGTGGATGCGCCGGCTTTTGTTACCGCAAAGCATGTCTCCTGATATTCATGTCCACCTTGGAGAACACGGCAGTGCAGTGTGGCGTCTGATAGACGGGCGGCGTACGGTACGGGAGATTGTTTTCCAGCTTGCCGATCATTTCCATCCTGATGAGAATTATGCTTCACGAGTCACAACTTATGTGATGCAATTACGAAAGGATGGATTTATAAAATTACTCTCTGTCAACTTTTAATAAAGCCCCTGTTTCAGGATCGAATAATACCTTTATTGTGGAATTCTTATTGAACAGTACAGGAGCGAGATATTCGACTACGCCAAATTGTGTGACAGGGATTTCTGAATTATACAATTCTTTATTGTTATAGCTTAATGTAACGTGAGCTCTGCCCGGTACATTGTAGGCAACACCTTCATCCACCTTCTTCTTTGGATCGACTTCAGGGATTTTTATGCTTTTAAGGTCAGTTACCGTGATATAAATAGGTTCGCCTGCCAGGTCATTGTTAGCTACAATACCCAACTTCTTGGAGAAACGGAAAGCGACTTCATTCTTCATCTCTTTGGGGACGATGCGGATGGTATATATTTTCTCTTCGTCGGTCACTTTACCTGCAAACATTTCGGTCATTGCACGTTCCTGCAAGGTCAGGTTATCCAGCATAAGCTTTAGTTGTGCACCGTCTTTGGGCATGTTGTCCGATTCACCGCGCAACAGGGCATTTTTGCTTTCACGGATGTTATAGATTTCTTTTGCAACCAGTTCCGCCATCTTTGCCGTTGAATTTGCCATCAGGATTTCTTCTGTCAGGAAGCTACGGGGATTGACGTTAGGAGCATTATCTGCTGCCTTGGGAGTGGCAGGAGCTGCTTTCTTTTGTCCGCTGCCCAACGGCATGTTGATGGAGTAGACGATGCCGTCTTTACTCAATTCAATAAGAGGAGCCACGGTTTTGTCTTTCATCTTCACGAAATATACATTCTCTTTATCAGGTATACCAACTACTGCTGTTTGTATCTTGTCCAATGTCCAGTAAGTTTCCGGTTCAGAAGAGACATTGGTTAATCGCAGATAGCGGTCAGCATACTTGGAAAATTCTCCGGGGGTATAGATATGTTTAGTGGCTTGCACGGTAAGTTCGATTTCTGTTTTCGGAAGTACGTAAGTAACGCCGTAGTCTTTGCCACGCATGATACCTGTTGTCACTTCTGTTTGCGCTATGGCAGAAACGGAGAACAACAGTGCTGAGAGTAATACTATATTTTTTTTCTTCATAAGTCGCGTTATTTAAACAATTTCGGTTAAGGGACAAAGTTAATGAAGTTATTTTTGTCAAGAGTAAGATTATAGAATATTAACAGAATAGGCTGTCTGGGTGAGTTAACGGCTCTTTTCGCTCCATGAGATGGTATGTTTTGTCCCAATAGATCATTTCTTTTGTATCATTAGATGGTATGTTTCATCTCGATAGATGGTTTGTTTTACCTCAATAGATGATGTATTTGGCCTCAAAGTATCTTATTTTTCGCCTGAAAAGGTATCGGATATAAAAAACAGGGAGAAGCAAATGCTTTTCCCTGTTACTATCTGTGAACCCGAATCTAAATCAGGATTACGATGACAAATATACGACATTAAAAACCGGAAGTCAAGCTTTTACCCGGTTATTTTACGAATTGGATGCAAACGGGTTTGTCAATACTGATGTCTTGATGGGTATCTGATAACAGACCTGTTACGGAATCTCGTTGGAATACCTGAATGACATGACTATCGCGACAGGCGGCTAACAGATATTTCCCGTTCGGGGTGATAATAAAGTTACGCGGATGAATCCCCGTCAACTGGTAGCCTACTTTTGCTAACATGCCGGTTCCCGGATTTACTTCGAAGATGGCAAGACCGTCACCTTTCAGGCGATTGCTGGCATACAAGTATTTCCCGTCGGGACTGAGATGTATATCGGCACTGCCACGTGCACGAAGTGTGTCGGCTGCAATGGTCTGTATCTTTTCCAGTTTACCATCCAAGTAACTGAAAGCGGTGATATTACCAGATAATTCGCTGATAAGATACGCGTACTTGCCGTTAGGGCTGAAAGTGAGATGACGTGGACCGGAATTAGGATCTACGTCAATGGCTTCGGCAGAAGGGTGGGGGATAATGCTCTTCGGATGTATGACAAAGCGCAGGATGCGGTCGGCACTGAAGTCAGTGGCAAAGATATATTTTCCATCCGGAGAGAAGACAGTGCAATGCACGTGGGGTGTTGCCTGTCTTTCAGCGTCCGGTCCGCCGGTACTGCCTTCAAAGAGCGTATCGACAGGCTCTAATGAACCATTCTTTTTCAACGGGAAGATAGACATGCTACCTCCGCTATAGTTGGCTGTGAGTACTTCTTTTCCATTGGTGGCAACGTAGCAGGGATCGGCTCCCATAGTGGGCTGCCGGTTCAACAAACTGAGTTTTCCTGTTTCCTTATCGAAGGAGAAAGCATTGAGAGCAGCTGTTGTGTCGTTCATTTCGCTGACGGCATAGACAAACTTTCCATCTTCCGAAGGGATGAGATAAGACGGGTTGAGCACTTCGATAGAACTGAGCGAGGTGGCAACTCCCGTTTCTTGGTTGAAGCGGAAGGTGTAAATACCTTTGCTGTTTCCATCGGTGTACGTACCTACCAGCATAGCAAGTTCGTCACTTCCGTTGTTTACGTTTTCCGCTTTGCGGGGTGCGCAGGCTGTCATTGCTAATCCAAGCATACAAAAAAGAAGTTTTCTCATGATATTATGTTATAAAGTGATAATGTTATAGAGTGATAAGGTGATAATGTGGTAAAATATCACGCTATAACTTTATCACCTTATCACTCTTTAGCGTACTTCGTACACTATTTCTGCCACTCCTACACGGTCATCATTCAGCACAATGCGCAAATCGCTGGCAGTAGTTCCTTTGAACGTATATGAAATCAACTTTCCGTATTCGCTGACTGTACCCGAATAAACTGTCAGGAATTGTCCGCCGCCACTTGAAAGCTGGATTTCAAACTCCGCCGGCAGACCGTTGCCTCTGCTGAATGCAATGGAAACGCCATCTACCTTGGAGCCGTTCTCCAAGGCAAAGGTAATATAATCTCCTTTATTTCCTTCCCAAACAGTATTCATTTTTTTATCGAGCACGTTCATTACACTTTCCGGATTGGTGCTGGCAGTTACGGGAGCATCCGGTTTTGCCTGTGCTTGCATGGGGGCGTTTGGATCTTCTACTGTCAATTTTCCACTCAGGCGGATGTCTTCGGAAGAAGCACCTACCATAATGCTGAAGTCTCCCGGTTCCACTACCCATTCCATGTGCTTATCCAGTAATTCCAGCTGTTTGCGGTCGAGGGTGAAAACTACCTCTTTCGTTTCTCCCGGTTGCAGGTGGATACGCTCAAAGCCTGCCAGATTCTTTTCGTAAGTGGTAACGCTGCTCAGGATGTCGCGAACATACAGCTGAACTACTTCATCGCCTGCACGTTTTCCGGTATTTGTTACTTTGCAGCGCACAGTTGCCTTTTGGTTCGGTGTAATCACTTTCGGACTGATTTCGATGCCGGAATACTCAAAGGTGGTGTAACTCAGACCGTATCCGAATGAATAGAGTGCACCGTTGACACGCGACATGTTTCCATCCAGTCCCGGATTCTTTCCGCCGTCAATCTGTGAAGAAGGTTTGCAGGGGAAGTTGAAAGGAATTTGTCCGACACTTTTCGGGAAAGTGACTGTCAGTTTTCCGCCCGGGTTATAATCTCCGAAGAGTACATCGGCTACTGCTGTTCCACCTTTGGACCCCGGATACCATGCTTCTAAAATAGCGGGAACGAACTTGTCTGCCCAATTGATGGATAGCGGGCGACCGTTAATCAGCACCAGTACGACGGGCTTTCCGGTTGCTTGTACCGCTTGAAGCAGTTTCAGTTGTCGTCCCGGAAGGTCGAGGCTGCTGCGTGATTTGTTTTCACCGCAGGTACGCTGTCCGCCTCCTAATACGACTACGGCTACATCTGCCTGGCGTGCGTTTTCTACTGCTTTATCGATTTCAGCTTGTTCGTTATCTGTCATCGGATAGTCGATAAGTTCGCTTTCCGGCCAATTGGCATCTACAAGATCACAGCCTTTGGTGTAGAGTACTTCTGCTTTGCCTTCGGATTTTTGGCGAATGCCTTCCAGCACTGTGGTTACTTCTACTGCCAAAGGACCGTAGTGTGTCAGTGCATATCCCTCTTCGTCTGCATTTGGGCCGCAAACTGCTATTTTCTTCACGTTGTTGATATCCAATGGCAACACGTTGTTTTCATTCTTCAATAAGACGAGGCTTTCGCGTGAGGCTTGTAGTGCAAGAGATTCATTTTCAGCTTTCTCTACTTCTCTATCGGCTCCTGCAAGGTCAGTCTGATAGGGAGCGTCGAACAGCCCTATGAGGAATTTGACACGCAGAATGTCACGTACACGGTCATTAATCACTTCTTCGCTTAGTCCGCCCTCTTTTACCAATTCGCGCAAAGGCAATACATATGAATCCGGTGACCGGAAGGTGCAACGTACATTCAGACCGGCTTCTACACTTTGACGCACGGCTTCTTTCATATCTTTGGCGGTGCTGTGTTTGGTATAAAGATATTCAACGGCATCACTATCCGAAACCACATATCCCCGGAAACCCATCTCGCCACGCAGACGTGTAGTCAGCCAATAATAACTGCCTTGTATGGGAACACCGTCGTAATCATTGTACGAACTCATCACTCCCAATAATCCCGCTTCCTTTATCACTCGTTTGAAGGGGTAGACATGTATCATTTCCACTTCGCGTGGTGACATTTGCGGGTCTACACGTGCCATACCTTCGCGGGCGCCCTTGTTGTTACTATAAGCAACGAAATGTTTTCCGGTTGCTGCTACCTGATGGTTATGTTGCATGCCGCGTACCATTTCAATACCCAGTTCGGCAACGAGGTAAGGAGATTCACCATATACTTCCTCATAGCGTCCCCAACGCTGGTCACGGCCGACATCGAGGATGGGAGCATAGACATTGGTATATCCCAATATACGGGCTTCCCGTCCGGTGATTAATCCTACCTGGCGTATCAGTTCGCGGTTCCAGGTATGTCCCAATCCCAGTTGTGTGGGAAAATTGGTGGCACGGTAACTTTCTATTCCGCGGATACCTTCGTTCGTAAAGTCTACGGGGATGCCGAGGCGCGTTTCTTCTATAAAGAAGCGTTGTACTTCATTCAGTGCCCAGGCATGGCGGGATGCCGGCCATACATAGGGATTATCCGATGGGGGAAGTCCCCATTGTTGGAAACCGTTCAGGTGTTCGTCAATGGCACCGATGCCGTCTTTCCAAAGCATTTGTTTCCATTCGGGGGTGGGGAGGTCGTCCTTTAGTACACGTTTGTAACCGTAGAGGGTTACCATTTGACATGTCTTTTCTTCCAGTGTCATCTGGCTGAGCAGATCTTCGATACGTGCATCCAGCGAGGCATTCGGATCTTCGTATACATCCTTCACTCCGTTTTTGTTGAAATCAATCCAGCCTTTCTTGTACATCTCGCTTTTGACGGGTTTGTATACAGCCGGTATCTTCACGGTCTTTTGTGCGCAGAGCAGAATACTGCCTCCGAGCAGTAGTGTCATTGCAATTAGTTTCTTCATGATATTTATATTTTTGTGTATATTATCTTCTGTTGCCAAAGGTACGGGTTATGTGGGAGAAAGAAAGGTAAAATCGTCCGGAGTACTGGCTTTTATTGTACGTATGGTAATGCAAGACTGCTTTGGGTCTTATAAAAAGATAAGGTTTATTAATCCGGAGTAAGCAATCACACTATTCTTTTGTACAGTAACAAAAGAATTCTTATCTTTGCCCCACGATTTCTAAAAACCGTATGTATTCTGGGGTTGACTGGATTTGACAGCGGGTAGAAATAGTAAGTAAGCATGCAGTGCGTCGTTGATTTGCACTTTAATCTCAGTCCTCAAAATTTTATCTGGCGAAAGACAATACGCTCTTGCTGCTTAATCGAATCATAGTAGATTAGCTTAATCCCGGCACCAGGTGCTGGGACGAGACATCACTCGGAAGCTGTTGCTCCGAAGCATTCCGATCCAGTGGTGCAGTTACATCGGAGATAGTTCTTGTCGGCCTTGAGGCGAGAATGAAACTTTAAAGGATAAGGCAATGGTTGATGGCTTTGGTTCTGCCGTTGCTCGAAAACTTAAGCAAAGATAAGCATGTAGAAAGCTTATGATTTCCTCGTTTGGACGAGGGTTCGATTCCCTCCAGCTCCACAAATAAAAATGGTAAGTCCTTGAACTTTAGCAGTTCAAGGACTTTTGTTTTACCAGATATTCTCTCTTAATTTCCAACTACTTAGGTAGTTGTCACCGAATCGTATACAATAACGTGATGAAAATGAAAAGCATCTGTAAAGCTGTAATCTCTGTTTACGTAAAGGTTTACGTACCTTTTTACTTTCTTTCCTTTTCCTTTTATATGCAATTCTTCTACTTTTGGCCATGTAAATCTATTTAAAACCAATTCTAATATTATATTTATGGAAAGAAGCCTCTTTAAATTTGCTCTACTGGGAGTCATGCTCTTGATCAGTCATTCCTCTTTTTCACAAATAACGGAACGGGAACGTCCTGCGGAATGGAAACAATTAGTGAAAGGTGCCCGCTTTATGGATCGTTTCCTGCCGATGAAGGGAAATGTACTTTCATCCGATACATGGGGCGCTGACTGTGTGCTTCCGCGTTATGTAGATAATGGCATTGAAGACGGTATCTGGTCCTATTGGGGTGGAAATATTCGAAAAGGCGAAGACGGTAAATATCATCTATTTGCCTGCGGCTGGCTGGAATGTTCACCTAAAGGACACATGGAATGGCCTAATTCATACGTATTTCATACCATAAGCGACAATCTGACGGGACCTTTCAAGCCTATTCGTATCATAGGTAAAGGGCATAATCCTGAAATATTCCGTGCTAAGAATGGGCAATATGTTGTTTATGTGATCAATGGACGTTATGTATCCGATGATCTGAATGGAAAATGGGAATATGGAAAGTTTGATTTCAATGCACGCGACCGCCGTATTATCGAGGGTCTGTCTAATCTTTCATTTGCCCAGCGTGAAGACAGCTCTTATGTGATGGTTTGTCGTGGTGGTGGTATCTGGGTCAGCAGAGATGGACTATCGGAATACAATCAACTGACCGACAAACGGGTTTATCCGGATGTAGACGGTCGGTTTGAAGATCCCGTAATCTGGCGCGATCATATTCAGTATCACCTGATTGTTAATGATTGGCTGGGACGTATTGCTTTCTATCTTCGTTCGAAGGATGGAGTGAACTGGGTGGTCGATCCGGGTGAAGCTTATATGCCGGGAGTTGCTGTACATGCAGACGGACAGGTGGAAGACTGGTTCAAATATGAACGCCTTAAAGTGTATCAGGATAAATACGGACGTGCTGTTCAGGCTAATTTCGCGGTAATCGATACGCTTAAAAACGAAGATAAACCTTTTGATCACCATAGCTCAAAGAATATCAGTATTCCCTTGAATCCTGGATTGTTGCTTACCATACTGGACGAGAAACCTATCACCTCGGGTACAAAAACAATTCGTGTGAAGATACAGGCGGAAGAAGGCTTCAATCCCCAGACGGATATAGATGTGAATTCCTTGCGCTTCGGTGCTTCTGAAGAAGTGAATTATGGTAGGGGTTGTCAGGTATTGACCACAGAAAATGAGGGCAAGGATTTGATTGTAACTTTCAATGGTAAAGGAAATGGTATCACTAAAGATGAGTTTGCCCCGAAATTGATTGGAAAATATAAAGATGGGAGAATGCTTTACGGGTATGCGCGTTTGCCATACATTGATTATATAGAACCGATCCTTTCAGCTTGTGCCCCAGTCTTTACCAAATCCGGGAAGGGATTGGAATGTAAAGTGGAAGTACGAAATTTCGGTCAGGTCGGCTCAAAGAAAGCATTGGTGGAAGTAGCGTATAAAAAGGAAGGAAAAACAATAAAGGTAGCTTCCGGTATGGTTCCGGCATTGAAGCCTTATGAAAAAACAGATATATTGCTTTCTGCTAAGGATGTGGTTGAGGAAGGAAAGGAATATGATTTGATAGTGACACTCTATTCCGGCAAAAAAGTATTGTCAACATTTAATCTGAAAAAGAAAGTGTTGGAGTAATCTGAGAAAGCTATCGGTTTCGATGCTTTGATAAGGGGATAAATATTTCGCTTACAAGGTGTTAACTTCCTGTCGACAAGGTCTCAACTTCTTGTCAACAGGAAGTTAACTTTTTGTATGCAAAGAGTTGAGGCCTTGTAATGTATTGATAAATAAAGCCTTTCTAACTTGTCTAATTTTAATATAAAAGGTTCTGTTCATAAACGAATGATTAATATTATACCGTCAATATCTTTCGGAAACTTTCATTAAATTTCTATCTTTGCGGAAATCCGTATTACCTGAATAAGATGAAACGATACCTGCTGTTATTTCTTATGTAATTGATTTCTATAAAGAGTCAACAATAACAGGGAGGTAGTCGTTATTAGGTTATAGTTAAATTTCATTTTATGAAACATTCCGTTCTTTTTGCCTGCGTGGTTGTTGGTTTGATTCTTGCCGGATGTCGTAACCGGCAGGAACCACCTGTGCCGGTAGTTGTGCAGGAGGCTGAACCTAAAGATACGGCTGTGCTGGAATTTCCTCATCCTAAAGAGAAACAGTTGACCGCTGCTGATATTTCCCTTACCAAAGAATTGCTCTATGACCAGCATACCCTCGAAGATACCTATCCATATAAGGATACGGTACGCTCTTTCAAATGGGATGTCATCCGGAACTGTCTGGCTTATATCGAGAATATGCAGCGCGATACTACTGCAAGGTGGGTGGTGTTGCAGAATTATAAGAATCTGAATAAAGAAGCTCCCCTGGTACGTAAGTTCGTGCGGAATGTGTATCGCCGTGTATCTGATACATTGGGCGTGGAGCGCTATCAATCGGTGCCGCTGTATCTGCCCGCTGATACTTTGGTGCCCGAACGTTATGGTAGAGACGGTACTATCGCTTATCTGAAAGGCGAGGAGGGAAGTTTTTACCGGATATTACCCGCCACTTTTGAAGAAGAATGGCTGGCACCACGCAGATACCTGAAACAATTGCCGGATAGCACCGTCTTTAATCATGTGATTTTTGTCGACCGCCTGGATCAGAATATTACTACCTTGGAACATGTCTCGGAAGGTGAGTGGAAGATACGCAGCATGAATCCCGCCACTACCGGAATGCATGCTCCACCCTATGCTCAGGAAACCCCACTGGGGATGTATCTGCTTCAACAGAAGAAAACGCGTATGGTGTTCCTGAAAGATGGTTCGGCGGAGACAGGAGGCTATGCCCCCTATGCCAGTCGTTTTACGAACGGAGCTTATATTCACGGAGTGCCGGTGAATGCGCCGCGTACAAGTATGATTGAGTATAGCTGGTCGTTGGGAACCACTCCACGTTCGCATATGTGTGTGCGCAATGCCACTTCACATTCCAAGTTCGTTTTCGATTGGGCGCCTACCGAACGATCTTTGGTTGTGGTGATTGAATAGTGAATCCTCATTTTTAACTATCTGTGTGATAGGTGTCTGGAGAAAAAACTGTAATTTAGCCGCCGTTATTTCTCTGGCTAAAGTTTTATGTTGCGATTTATTGTATCCGTTTTATTCTTATTTCTTCCTTGTACCTTGTTTCTGGGCGGCAAGTCGTCAGATAGCACTCCTGACTTTGCTGAAAGGGCTGCTTCATCTGATGTTGAGGCTTATGCGAGCTTATACCGTTCCATGCAGTTGGAAGGAGTTGTCAACTGGAAAGCTTTCCGGCAGGCTGTAGCAGGTTATTATAAAATAGACAATCGTAAACGGGAGGTGCTGACATTGATAGACTTTTCCCGTCCTTCTACCGCAAAACGTCTTTTTGTATTTGACATGAGGGAACGTAAAGTACTTTTCTCATCGGTTGTTTCCCACGGAAAGAATAGCGGTGATAATTATGCCACTTCCTTTTCCAACGAATGTGGTTCCTACAAAAGCTCACTGGGGTTCTATCTTACAGAATCTACTTATCAGGGAAAGAATGGGTATTCGCTTATTTTGAATGGTTTGGAAAAAGGAATCAACGATCGGGCCCGTGAGCGTGCCATTGTGATGCATGGGGCGGCTTATGCCGATCCTTCGGTAGCCAGCAGAGGAGGACGTTTAGGAAGAAGCTTTGGCTGTCCGGCTGTTCCGCAAAAACTTTCCCGTCCTATCATTGATGCCATCAAAGGAGGAAGTGTGATGTATATCTATGCTGAAACTCCTGATTATCTGGCACACAGTTCAGTCTTAAAAGATGCAGACGGACTGTAGTTTAATTCTTTTCATGGCGAAGCATATTTTTGACGTTTGTCAATTCCTGTAATCTTATCTTTTCCTACCTTTGCGTGCAATTTTCAGAGGATTAATTTATGGCAACATCAAGAGAAATGACGGCAGGACGCGCATTGCCGTTGATATTCAATTTCACTATGCCTCTGTTGATGGGAAACCTGCTACAACAGACATACTCTCTGGTCGACGCGGCAATCGTAGGTAGATTCTTGGGTATTAATGCACTGGCCTCGGTTGGAGCAAGTACTTCGGTGGTTTTCCTTATTCTTGGTTTCTGCAATGGGTGTTGTGGAGGTTTCGGCATTCCTGTGGCACAGAAGTTCGGAGCGCGGGATTACAGTACGATGCGTCGTTATGTATCGGTCAGTTTGCAACTGGCGGCGGTGATGTCGGTGGTGATTGCGATAATTACGAGTATTCTGTGTGGAGATATTTTGCTGATGATGCGTACACCGGATATCATATTCCAGGATGCCTACTATTATTTATTGATAACGTTTATCGGAGTTCCCTGTACTTTCTTTTATAATTTGCTGTCCAGCATCATTCGTGCTTTGGGCGATAGCAAGACGCCTTTCTGGTTTCTGCTGTTCTCTACTATACTTAATATTCTGCTCGACTTGTTCTGTATCCTGGTATTGGATTGGGGAGTGGCGGGAGCTGCCATCGCTACGGTCTTTTCACAAGGCGTATCGGCTGTGTTGTGCTATAGATACATGATGCGCCGTTTTGATATATTGCGGGGAACACCGGATGAACGGAAGTTCAACGGCGCCTTGGCACGGACACTGATGTATATCGGCGTACCTATGGGATTACAATTCTCGATTACCGCTATCGGAAGCATCATGTTGCAAAGCGCCAACAATGCATTGGGAACTGCTTGTGTAGCAGCTTTTACGGCTGCCATGCGCATCAAGATGTTCTTTATGTGCCCGCTTGAAAGTCTGGGCATTGCTATGGCTACTTATACCGGACAGAATTATGGTGCGGGCAAGCCCGAACGTATTTGGATGGGAGTAAAGGTAAGTGCGTTAATGATGATTATTTACTGGGCATTTACGTTCTGCGTATTGATGCTGGGTGCACGTACGTTTGCCTTGCTTTTTGTGGAAGTGTCCGAACTGGAAATCTTGAAGGACACGGAGTTGTTCCTGCATATTTCCGTGTCCTTCTTCCCGGTTTTGGGACTGCTTTGTATTCTGCGATATACCATTCAGGGAGCGGGATATACCAATCTTGCTATGCTTTCCGGAGTTTCCGAAATGATAGCACGTGTGCTGGTAAGTCTTTATGCAGTGCCCGCTTTCGGCTATCTTGCGGTCTGCTTCGGTGATCCGACGGCATGGATTGCGGCTGTCCTGTTCCTGGTGCCGGCATTTATTTTTGTATATCGGAGGTTGCTCCGGATGAGGAGAGAACAGTGAGTATAATTTCTGTAGCTCCTTCCGGTGTCTGTGCTATTTGCATTATGTTTTTCGCAAAATGTATATTTTGTGTGTTCCTCTTCCTTTGTAATCAATACCGGTTTCGGGCTGCGCAATCCACTCTTTCAATTCGCGTGAAGCACTGGTCTTCAGCAATCCGGTCAGCTGGCAATAGTCGGAGAGTGTCATGAAAGCATTCTGGCGTAGATACTCTTTAGCTCGTTCCAATCGTTCTTGCGGCGAGAACATTTGTGATGATTGCCGGAACTTCTCGGAAGAGCGCTTCAGCTGACAGTGGCGGGATGTTCTGTGCAGTAATTCTTTATCTACTTTGAAATGGATGTCTTTCAGGCAGATGCTTACGGCATTTCGCTTGGTGTCATCTTCTTCGCCACTTTCCCGTTCGCGCCCTTTCATTAGTCCTAAGGCAGGGGTAAAGACGCCTAAGTTTTCAATCTTTACCGAGTAACCTTGTCCCATCTGGTAGGCAATTTCATCGGTGATGGCTTGTATCAGTCCTACGATATCGCCTTTGGTGAAAGATGAGGCATAGGACACTTTATCGGCGATGGCTTCTAAGTCCACCTGTCCGTATAATTTTATGCGTGGATAGAAGATTCTTTTGCCTTCTTCGTTGGGCAGGTTGAGTTCCTGCATGTTGTATTCTGCCATGAAATGATAAGATAATTAAGTTATTGGGATATTGTTTGCCAAAGTTTGTTTCAAGGCTGCGGATGTGTGTCCTTATTTTGCGGATGTCAGTTCCAAAGCTTGGAACAAATGTTCCAAGTGCGAAGATAAAGTTTATTCCTAACACTTACAATTTTTTCAGTAAGTAATAAGAAAGTTTTCTGTTAAGTGTTTGGATGTTTTTTGTTAATGGTTTGAATGGGAGATATGTATGTACAAAATAGCGTGAATATATAATTTTGTTATAGGCAGTAGGAGTGGCATTGGGAAAAACGTTATCTTTGGATCATAAAAGTAAAAGGTATGAGCCGTAACTTAAAAGCAATAACTATGTACGAATGGGCTAATGAAATGAACTGTGCCGTAACCGTATGTGATACAGAGGGAGTCATTCTCTATATGAATGAGAAAGCATGTCGCACGTTTGCCAAACATGGCAATCTGATAGGTAAGAATCTATTTGATTGTCATAACCCGCAATCGCAGGACAAGATACGTGAACTGCTTGAAACGGGAGGTGTCAATGCTTATACCATTGAGAAAAACGGAATCAGGAAGATGATTTATCAGACGGCATGGAAACAAGATGGTGTGGTGGGAGGTCTGGTAGAGATTTCGATGGAGATACCCGGAGAGATGTCCCACTATGTGAGGAAATGAATAGTAAAATGGAAAGGTGATCATGCATGATGTGTTGCGAAGGCACTGAACGAAAAATCATACATATAGATATGGATGCGTTTTACGCATCCGTAGAGCAACGTGACAATCCCGAGTTGCGCGGAAAACCTATTGCAGTGGGGTATGCGGAAGAACGGGGAGTAGTGTCGGCTGCCAGTTATGAGGCACGTCGCTATGGAGTACGTTCGGCCATGGCGTCGACGAAAGCAAAACGGATGTGCCCACAACTTATCTTTGTTCACGGACGGATGGAAGTGTATCATGAAATCTCCCGGCAAATCCATGAAATTTTCCACGAATATACAGATATCATTGAGCCACTGTCACTGGATGAGGCTTTTCTGGATGTGACAGAGAATAAGCCCGGTATTTTGTTGGCTGTAGATATTGCCAAGGAAATCAAGCAGAAAATACGGAATGAACTGAACTTGGTGGCATCTGCCGGTATATCCTACAATAAGTTTTTAGCGAAGATAGCGTCCGATTATCGTAAGCCGGACGGGCTGTGTACCATCCATCCCGATCAGGCGATGGATTTTATTGCGCGTCTGCCTATCGAGAGTTTTTGGGGGGTAGGCCCGGTGACGGCAAAGAAAATGCACTCATTGGGTATTCATAACGGCGAACAGTTGCGTGCATGTTCGCAGGCTATGCTGCTGCGTGAGTTCGGGAAGGTAGGAGCATTGTATTATGATTGTGCCCGGGGAATCGATCTTCGTCCGGTAGAGGCGGTACGTATCCGTAAGTCCATTGGGTGCGAACATACCTTGGAGAAGGATATTTCGCAACGCTCATCGGTTATTATCGAACTGTATCATGCGGCAGTGGAACTGGTAGGACGTCTGGAACATAATGATTTCAAGGGAAATACACTGACGTTGAAAATCAAATTCCATGATTTTAGTCAGATAACCCGGAGCATAACTCAATCCAAAGAACTAATTACTCTTGATGTGATCCTGCCTTTGGCTAAACAACTGCTGAAGGAGGTGGATTATGAACATCATCCCATCCGGTTGATAGGGCTTTCCGTTTCCAATCCACGGGAAGATACCGGGGAAAAAGGCGTTTGGGAACAGTTGAGCTTTGAATTTAGTGATTGGAAGTAGGTGGCTATTTGCGGGCTTGTTCGTTTATAGTTTCTTTTATGGATGATTTTGTACCCAACTACGGATAATTGAATACCTCCGTTTTACCGTAACTTACGTATCTTTGCCTCATCACAAAAAAGAAATCTAACTTTTTAATATCATGAAGAGAAACACATTTTATCGTATTATTATTGCCTTCTGCCTGCTTTTCATGGCAGGTATTTCCGCACATGCATATACAGAACGAAATCTTTTGCAAAAAGCTGCCGGTAGTGAAGAACTGCTGAAGGAGGTATTGGTGATGAATCAGAAATGGGTACCTTATCCTGCTTATACCGACCGTGCCGGTTGGGACGAATTGCTGGGTACCAATAAAGAAAATCTGATTCGTGCCGGAGAGAAAATGCTTAATTACGAATGGAAAGTAATCCGCGCCACCGATTATCTGGAATATGAACGTAGCGGCGAACGGAACATTATGCAAAATCCCTATGAGGCCAACCGGAAAGCAATCAACGTCCTGACGCTTGCCGAACTTGCCGAAGGAAAAGGACGGTTTATCGACCAACTGATAAATGGAGCATTTTATAGTTGCGAGATGACTTCCTGGGTACTTTCTGCCCATCTGGTACGCCAGAGCACCAAACGCTCTTTGCCCGATTATCGCGAACAGGTGATTGATCTGGGTTCGGGAAACTTCGGTTCCATGCTATCGTGGGTATATTACTTCTTCCATGATTCTTTCGATAAAATAGATCCTGTAATCTCTCAGCGCTTGCGTCATACTTTGCAGGAGCGTATTCTCGATCCTTATATGAACAATGACCGGGAATGGTGGATGGCTTTCCAATGGAAACCGGGAATGATTATCAATAATTGGAATCCCTGGTGTAACTCCAATGTATTGCAATGCTATCTTTTATTAGAGAATGACCGTGATCGTCTGGCAAAGGCTGTTTGGCGCAGCATGCAGTCGGTAGACAAGTTCATCAATTTTGTAAAGGCTGATGGTGCTTGTGAAGAAGGTCCTTCTTATTGGGGACATGCAGCCGGGAAAATGTATGATTATCTCCAGATACTTTCGGATGGAACAGATGGGAAAGTATCTCTTTTCAAGGAACCGATGATTCGCCGGATGGGAGAATATATCAGTCGTACGTATGTAGGAAACGGTTGGGTAGTGAACTTTGCGGATGCTTCTGCCAAGGGTGGAGGTGATGCACCGTTGATTTACCGTTATGGTCGTGCAGTTGGCAGTGAGGAAATGATGCAGTTTGCAGCCTATCTACTGGATGGTAAACGTCCTTCTGTGCCTTTGGGTAATGATACTTTCCGCTCCTTGCAGTCCATATTATGGAATGGAGAACTGGAAAAGACGGCCGCTGCCCATACCATACCGGCTTGTACCTGGTATCCTGAAACGGAATTCTGCTATCTGACCAATAAGTCCGGTTGGTTCTTGGCTACGAAAGGCGGATTCAATAATGAAAGTCATAATCATAATGATGTAGGCACATTTTCATTGTATGTCAATACGATACCTGTGCTGATTGATGCGGGGGTAGGAACTTATACACGTCAGACGTTCAGTAGTGAACGTTATACCATCTGGACCATGCAAAGTAATTACCATAACTTGCCGATGATTAACGGAGTACCCCAGAGTTTCGGTCAGAATTATAAGGCTACGGATGTTGTCTGCCAACCGAAGAAACGTTTCTTCTCAGCGAACATTGCGACTGCTTATCCGAAAGAAGCCGAGGTAAATAACTGGACACGTGCCTATTCATTAGGCGATAAGCAACTGACGATTATCGATAATTTCTCCCTGAAATCAGCGAAAGAACCTAATCAGGTGAACTTCCTCACTTGGGGAAAGGTGGATATTTCCGTGCCCGGAAAGGTGACGATAGACGTACAGGGACAGAAAGTAACTTTGGAATATCCCGGTGAGTTCACAGCAACCGTTGAAACAATCAATTTGCCTGATACACGTCTTTCCAATGTTTGGGGAACGGAGATTTACCGTATTGCCTTGAAAGATAAAGATGCGCGATTAACAGGTAAGTATAAGCTTGTTATTAAATAAAAAAACTATATTTGCGTATTAGAATACAAGAAACGCAAAATTATGGGATGTTTTATGAATTTATTATGGCTGGTGTTCGGAGGTATTTTTACCGCTATAGAATACCTTGTTGCCAGTTTATTGATGATGATTACCATTATCGGTATTCCGTTCGGTATGCAAACTCTGAAAATGGCTTCACTTGCATTATGGCCTTTCGGTAAAACGGTGCGGAGTGGCGAACGTTCGGCTGGTTGCCTGTATATACTGATGAATGTGTTGTGGATATTTTTGGGAGGTATCTGGATTTGCCTTTCTCATCTGGCATTCGGTGTGGTGCTGTGTATCACCATTATTGGCATCCCCTTCGGGCTACAGCATTTCAAACTGGCAGGATTAGCTTTGACGCCTTTTGGAAAAGACATCATAAGCGACTGATAAAAGAAGAGGGCGAAAAACTTTTCGGTTTTCCGCCCTCATTCATTTTATTTAAAGGTGTTATTTTACATGGTAGCCTGCTTTGCGAGCAGTTTTTGAAGTTTGCCATTCAAAGCCTGGCACATAGTTCCGTTTCCCATTGCTTGATAGCGTTTAATACGGTACTGTAACATAAAAATTTCATTTGCATTCTTTTTCATAATTGTCATCTTTTTGTGCTTTCCGCGTTTCGGAAAGCGGGTTTTACATCTTTTCTTTTATCTTATTAACGCTGCAAAGATACGAATTGTTCACGATAAACATGTTTTAAAACATAAAATAATGCACTTTCTCCTCGTTTTTCTTTAGAAACGCCAGGTTTTGTTATATGCATATTACAAAAGTGTGACTAAAAATGGGATAAATGACCTATGTACGATCTATTAATAATTTATATATCTTTGCAGCATCTTGCACATAATCAACCCTTACAAACAGGAAGTCATAATGATAAATAAACTGTTGACACTTTTACGAAGCCCTTATCCATCATTGGTGAAGAGATGGAAAAGCGTGATAATACCTTCACTTATAGTGTTTCTGATCCTTTTTGTGTTGCAGCCTTTTGGCATTTCTATGATGGGAGGCTATAAATTCTGGGTAGTGTTAGGTTATGGAGTGGTTTCTTCATTGGCACTGAGTATCTCCACGTATTTGTTTCCTGCTTTGTTTCCCCGTTATCATAGTGAGAAGAACTGGACATTAGGCCGCGAATTGTTAGGAACGTTAGGAGCTTGTTTGCTGATTGCGATAGGTAACTGTTTCTATACGGCTTGGGTATTTGGTTCATTCATACTGAGCTGGAAAGGATTTCTGATAAGTTTGGCTTGGGTGGCGGTTCTTGCTCCTTTCCCTATTGTCTTCTTTTTGATGTGGAATCGTAATTTGCAGCTGGTACGTAATCTGAAGGAGGCAACGGAGATTAACTACGCTCTTGCGAAAAGAGAGAATACCCAGAAGGAGAAGATTCGGACAAGGAATGAGGAACAGATAGGAGAAGGTAGGGCAGTAGAAGAAGAAGAAGAAGAAGAAACTCCTATGCAGTTGGTTTTCTCCGGCGGAACGAAAGAAATGCTGGAAGTGGATGCCCATACCTTATTTTATGTAGAAGCAGAAGGGAATTATATAAGAGTAGCTTACAGTAGTGCGGATAAGATGCAGCAAAAGTTAGTGCGGGCTACTATGAAGCAGGCAGAAGAAGCGGTTGCTGCCTGTTCGTTCATTGTCCGTTGTCACCGGGCCTTTCTGGTGAACATACGCACTGTGGTAAAAGTAGATGGAAACTCACAAGGATACCGTTTGAGACTGGAAGGATGTACGGAAGAAGTTCCGGTTTCCAGAGGCTATGCAAAAGAGATAAAAACGCTGATAGAAGGAGGTGCGGAAGGGTAGTCATTCGTCACAGAATAAAGAAAAATACAGCCATTCGTCACAGGAGGAGTGCTGTTTGTCACATATCCGGGCAGTCTGTCCCGGATATTTTTTTGCCTGAAAATCATAGTCTATGTTTGCTGACGGAAATCGTAAAGAACATAGATTAAATGAAAAGATTGATTCTACTTTTTAGTGTAAGTGTATTGCTGACGGTGCAGCACTTGGAGGCGCAGACAGCTGTGACGGATACCATTTTCTTGCAACTATACAATGACAGTGTAGATTTGAACGAAGTGGTAGTGAAAGGTAAAAGAACGCCTGTTGCCAACAGTCGTTGGAGTGATATGAGTCCAGTGGAACTGGTGACTGTGGGAGGTGCAAACGGTGATTTGTATCAGGCATTGCAGACACTGCCGGGCACGCAGGTACAAGGAGAAAGTGGCCGTCTGTTGGTGCGCGGCGGAAGTAGTGATGAAACACAGACATACATTGACGGAATGCACGTCTTGAATCCTTATACGGCTACAGGTATAAACTCACCGGCACGCGGACGTTATTCCACTTTTATGTTCAGTGGTGTCAATCTGGAATCGGGCGGGGCTCCGTTGGAATACGGGGATGCACTCTCGGCTGTGTTACCGTTGGAGACAAAGGATAAGAGCCCTATCAATAAGTTAGGTATCAATGCCTCTACGGTAGGCTTCGGTGGAGGAGGTACACGGGCTTTCGATAAAGGTTCGCTTTCGGTGAACCTGGATTATCAGGACTTATGTGTCTATGATCATATCTATTCAGGACGTACGGATTTTGAAGATCCCTACCGGATGATGACCGGATCGGCACAATTTCGCTATCATCCCGATGATGCTACGCTTTTCAAGATTTATGGCGGCTATGATCATACTGATTTTTCCAATTATGAAGGTGCTGAACGTAGACTGTTCGATTTGAATGAGAATAATTTCTATCTCAATACAACTTTCCGTAAGCGTACTTCCGGTGGATGGAACTGGTTTGCAGGTGTAGCATTCTCTTTCTTTGAACAGAAGATAGGTAATGTATCACTTTCGACAGATCATTGGATGGAACAACAACAGGAACTTCATGCAAAGGCAAAAGTGTTCAAGCGTATTTCTCCGGCTTTTCGTCTGGATATGGGAGTGGAGAGTTTTATCCGCCGGTATGAGAATCGTTATCAATACCAGATGAAAGAGGCGGAGGGAATAGATAGCCATCATGAAATCAATCCGACGATCAGTGCAGGCTTTCTTTCGGCGACTTACTATCCGGTGGAGCAACTAAAGGCGGAACTTTCTGTCCGCACAGAATATACTTCATTGAATGAAAAGGTGAATTTCTCACCCCGTCTGGCTGTTAATTACTATTTGGGAGATGTAGTACTCTCTGCTACGGCGGGACGATATACACAGTTGCCGGTTAGCAGATTGCTGGCTCAGGAGAACAAGTTGAAATCGGAATCATGCATTCAGTATAATGTGGGTGCACAGTATGAGGGTGATGGGCGTTTCTACAAAGCTGAACTTTATTATAAGAAATATGACCGTCTGGCATTGGTTGAAAAGGGAACGGTAGATGCAGCGGAAGTACTGACTTCCGGTGGTTATGGCTACAGTAAAGGTTTCGACTTATTCTTTAATGACCGTGTCCTGCTGAAGAATCTGGAATACCAACTTTCCTATACATATAATATTGCCAAGCGGAAGTTTCAGGAATATACGGAACTGACTACTCCGCAATATGCCACTCAACACAATGCATCCCTAGTGCTGAAGTATTCCATTCCGCGAATCGGCACGATAGTCGGTTTGACGAACCGTTTCAGCAGTGGGCGTCCTTATCATAATCCGGATTTGCCGGGTTTGATGAATGATCATGTAAAGCCTTATAACAGTCTTGATCTCGGACTGACATTCCTGCCCAGTAAGAAGGTGATTATTCATGCTTCTGCTACCAATATCCTTTGTCGGAAAAATGAGTTTGGGCGGGTGAATAATAAAGCTATTCTGGCTTCAAACGATCATTTCTTCTATATCGGGGTGTTTATCACACTTGGGAAGAAGGCGGCTTATGATGTTTCTAATTTCTAATTTAATTAAAAAGAAAGGTCCGCGTTCGTCCGCCTAATCCGTGTTGTCCGCGTATCTATTTATAAACTCTTTAAAAACAATTCAAATGAAAGCAATGATTATTAGTTTCGTATGTGTTTTGACTTTTGCAACTCAAAGTCTGTCTGCACAAAATCTTACTCTGGAAGTACGTGGTATTGAAAATGTGACTGGTAAACTCTATGTCGCCATCTACAACTCTCAGGAGACATTCATGAAGAAGCCGCTTACTGGTTTTGCAGTAGAGGTGAAGGATAAAGTTGTGTCTATCCCCTGTAAAGGACTCCCGGCAGGAACTTATGCCTTCTCCATGTATCAGGATGAGAATGGAAATGGTAAATTGGATACCGGTGCTTTCGGTATTCCTGTGGAGAAGTTTGGTTTCAGCAATGATGCTGAAGGTGTTATGGGCCCCCCTTCCTACGAAAAATGCAGTATTACTTTCTCTGAGGATACAACTTTAGTAGTACATCTGAAATAAACTTCAGATAATTCTTTAACTTTGTAGCTCACACCTTAATTAATGTAAGTATTATGAGACGAGCTACACAACTTTTCGGAATATGCTGGCTACTTTGTCTGCTTGCTGCCTGTGGAGAATCCCATTTCATGACCGATGCCTCGTATCGTTCGCGCGTAGAGCAGGACTTTCAGCAAAAGAAGGCTCTGATGCCGCAGGGAGAACTATTTACGATACTGGATGATGCTTCGCTGAGCACTTATGAGCAGGAAGCCTTGGAATTCCTTTATGCCTATATGCCACTGGCGGATATTACTGATTATCCCGGTGAATTTCACTTAATGAATATCCGCGCATCCCAGCGTGCCACAGAGGAAATGCCTTGGGGAAAGACCATTCCCGAAGATTTGTTCCGACACTTTGTACTTCCGGTGCGGGTGAACAACGAACAACTGGATAGTGCGCGGGTAGTGTTCTATAAGGAGTTGAAAAATCGTGTGAAGTCCCTTTCTTTATACGATGCCATCCTGGAAGTGAACCATTGGTGTCATGAGAAAGCCGTCTATATGCCTTCCGATGCCCGTACCAGTTCACCGCTGGCAACAGTGAGTACTGCTTACGGGCGTTGTGGCGAAGAATCTACCTTGCTGGTGGCGGCACTTCGCTCGGTAGGCATTCCGGCACGGCAGGTTTATACACCACGATGGGCACATACGGACGATAACCATGCATGGGTGGAAGCCTGGGCAGATGGTAAATGGCATTTCCTGGGTGCCTGCGAACCGGAACCGGTACTGGATCTTGGTTGGTTCAATGCCCCTGCCAGTCGCGGAATGTTGATGCATACAAAGGTTTTCGGACGTTATGAAGGAAAAGAAGAAGTAATGTCCGTTAACCCCACGTATACGGAAATCAATGTGATTGATAATTATGCACCTACGGCGCAAGCCAAGGTTATGGTGAAAGATGAAGCGGGAAATCCGGTTCCTGACGCCTGTGTGGAGTTCAAACTCTACAATTATGCGGAATTCTATACCGTAGCAACGAAACATACCGACGATGGTGGTGTGTGCGGACTGACTGCCGGAAAAGGGGATATGCTTGTCTGGGCCTCCAAAGATGGTCGTTTCGGTTTTGCCAAACTTTCTTTTGGCAAGCAACCGGAACTGACTGTAACCCTTGATAAGAAAGCGGGTGACAGCTTCACAGTAGATATTGACATCGTGCCTCCCGCAGAAAGTGCCAACTTACCCGACGTGACGCCGGAACAGCGGGCGGAAAATGACCGTAGACTGGCGATAGAAGATTCTATCCGTAATGCCTATGTCGGTAAATTCATTTCGGAAGAGGCGGCACGCAACTTTGCGAGAGATTATAAATTAGATCGGGATGCAGTAGCTAAGATTCTTATTGCCGCCCGTGGGAACTACAGAGTAATTTATGAGTTCATGACTCGTCTGCGTTCTGAGAACTCCAGGAAAGGAGGAATAGACCTTTTGCAGCAGATTTCGGCAAAAGACCTTCGTGATGTCCGGTTGGATGTGTTGATAGATCACATGCAGTCTCGTGTACGCACGTCGAATACCGGATATTTCCGTAAATATGTACGCAACCCGCGCGTAAGCAATGAAATGTTGACTCCGTATAAGACTTTCTTTGGCAAGGTGATCTCGAAAGAAGATGTTGAGGCTTATGTGGCAGAGCCTATGAAGATGGTTGCATGGGTGGCAAAGAACATCCAGGTGAACAAGGAATGTAATCTGGGGGCACCTCCTGTATCTCCCGAAGGTGTGTGGAAAGCACGTTTGGCCGATGCCCACAGTCGTGATATCTTCTTCGTGTCCATGGCACGCAGCATGGGAGTGCCTGCACGCATTGATGAGGTGACGGGTAAAGTACAACTGATAACTGACGATGGAGCCATAGATGTGAACTTCGAAGCAGCCGGACAGGCATCTGCGCAGAGGGGCAGGCTTGCAGCTAAATATACACCGATTCAGTCATTGGATAATCCGAAATATTATTCTCATTTCACTATTTCCAAAGTAACTCCGCAGGGTAATTTGCAGTTACTGTCTTATGATGAGGGTGACACAGACATGGGTGGCGGCGTTACATGGAGCAGTTTGCTGAAGGAGGGAACGTCTCTGGATGCCGGAGATTATATTCTGGTAACCGGTACCCGCCTGGCAAGTGGTGGTGTATTGGCGCAAATGACATCATTGAATGTGAAAGCAGGCGGACGTACAGAAACGAAACTGGTGATGCGTGAAAACAAAGATGAAGTACAGGTTATCGGAAACTTCAATTCGGAGAGCTTGTTCACAACATTGGAAGGTGGTAATAAGCAAAGCCTGCTTCAAGCCTGTGGCCGTGGATATTTCGTTGTCGGTATTCTTGGAGTGAACCAGGAGCCTACAAACCATGCCTTACGGGATATCTCTGCTTTGAAAACCGACTTGGAGAAATGGGGCAGAAAGCTTGTATTACTCTTCCCGAATCAGGAACAAGTCGGCAAATATCGTGCTGCTGACTTTCCCGGTTTACCCGATACTGTGATTTATGGAATCGACACAGAAGACATTGTCCAGCAGATTGTGAAGAATATGAAGCTGAAACACAAAGATACATTGCCCATATTTATCATTGCCGATACCTTCAACCGTGTGGTGTTTGTTTCACAAGGTTATACCATTGGCTTAGGTGAGCAGTTGATGAAAACGGTGAAAGGACTATGATGAGAATGAAGAAAGGACTATAAGAAAAGAAACAGTAGAGTGAGGTTGTGTCAAAACTCTGGCACAACCTTTTTTATGCACAAAGCCCAGACTTTCGCAAGCCCGGGCTTTGCTATTACCCAAAGTTTTTGTATCTTTAGGCATAAAGTATTTCGTTATGGCAAAGT